>Ga0114957_1000866_pt1 | contig 36432 bp, 28 predicted proteins | sample BantaG_FD_87175 | JGI IMG/M metagenome (GOLD analysis project Ga0114957, IMG submission 87175) | Marine algal microbial communities from Bantry Bay, Ireland - BantryBay_4 metaG | ecosystem: Host-associated > Algae > Red algae > Unclassified | place: Bantry Bay, Ireland | collected 2014-11-21
CCAACAAACGAAAGCGCAGAAACTGCTGCTCCAGATCAGCAAATCCACTACGATCGGCCGTGGGCCAACTCGATTTTGCGCCCCGCACTCATCGCTATTATGATCGCGTGTATAATCGTCGCGGTTCTCGCCTTTATGCGCTACGCGGTTTCTGGCATTCCGGTACCGTTCACCAGCGTGATGATCTTTCTTGGGATTGCTGGCGCACTGATCGGCTGCGCATCGACCACACTATTGGCACAGCCGGGGCAGCGGATGCGCCGCGGAACGGGGATCCGCTCTGCTGAAATCCTGCTGCTGTTGCTGCTAGTCCGGCTCACATCGTGGGCAACGGTTGGCAACTGGCCGACGTCTAACCAGATCCTCACTCGCCCCATCGATTCATTATTCGACGCACCCTTTGTCGTGATCACAATTATTGTGGCCCTCGGTTGGATGATGGCGTCGGCAATGACGAGCGATTTCCTCAAAATGGGTCTACAGGCCGATGAACTTTACGCGGCACGCCAGCGCACGGGTCGCAGCAGCGATGATCCGACACCGCCAAATTATACCGACAGACGAGGCGTGCTGCGCTCATTCACAAATAAGTGGCTCCTTGGCGCGCTCTTTATGGTAATTATGGCAGCGGGGACACAGCTTGCCCCAGCCGAAAATGGCTTCTTCGCGCTAGGTCGCCAAAATATCGATCCAGCCGTCATCAGCGCGGTCGTCATCTACATGCTGACGGGTCTCATTTTACTTAGCCAAGGCCAACTAGCGGTGTTGCGCGCCCGCTGGACGCTAGAGAGAATTCCAAGCAGCGCCACCATTCTGCGCAACTGGCCCATCTATACCACATTACTTATTTTGAGTGTGGGCATCCTCGCAACGCTTCTGCCCTTTGGCGACACCTTCTACCTGTCGATCATCATTTCATCCATCATCCAGTATGTGTTTCTGGCTGCCACATTCATCATGCAGGTTTTTCTCGCAATTTTTCTTTTAATTGTGGCGCTTTTCGGCGGTGAGCCACAAGAAGAGATACCGCAAGCTGTAGAAAACACCGCGCCCATTGTGCCACCACAGATGGAGATGCGGCCAGAAGATGCAGGGTTTCCGCCATGGCTAGGGGGCTCGATCTTCTGGCTGTTAATGGCCTTGTTGCTGGGGTATGCGGTCTACATCTACTTTAGTGGACGGGGCAGTAATCTCAATTGGTTGCGCCAATTTTGGTCCATGCTGCGGATACGGTGGCGCGAGTTACTTGAGTCGTATCAGACATGGCAGCAAAACCGCCAAGCAGATGCGGGTAGTGAGGGCAAGGCCGAAAAGTCGGGGCGCTCATTATTGAGTCGCTTAACGGGCCGCACCCGCTGGCAGGATTTAGCGCCCGATCAGCAGGTGCGTTACTTCTACCTAAACATGCTCGACCAGGCAGAGAAAGCAGGGATAGGGCGTCATTCGGGCGAGACACCGTTACAATACGCGCCGCGATTGGTGCAAACGCTGGAGGAGAAATCAATACAAAGTCAATTGCTTACGCGCGAGGAGATCAAAAATAATAGAGTCGAAGGCGATAAGATAGAACGCAACGCTTTAGAAAAAGAAGAATCTAGCCCTGTCGTAGAGCTAAATTCTCAAGAGGTATCTGATGCATTTGCAGATGGTGCGGATCGGGCGATCCACACGTTGACTAAGGCATTTGTGCGCACACGCTACGCGCAAGTTTCAGTTAAAAAAGCCGAGTCGGGTGCGCTCAAAAACGCGTGGGAACTGCTCACGAAGCGGCTGCGTTCGTAGCGTCTGCTGCGTCAACATCTGACTCATTCTCAGGTGTGATTTGTACATATATTCTTCAATCAAATGAACCATGCCAGATAAACACAGGTACACTCAAATTTTTGAAAATGGGATCATGATCGTCCCATTTCTCGGCCATCCTGTGACTGAATCTGAGTCAATCTGAGAAATCTGAGTACAGAAAAATTTTCCCCCAACAGCCTGCTAGTCAGCCAAATCATCATCTGCGCTATCTTTGGTAACCATTGGTTTAAGTTCACCCATTATCGCCCGCAAAGCAAAGCCAGAGTCAAAAAATTCATCCGGTTCATCATCAAGGAGATCTTTGGCCTGCAGCAAAAATGTGCCCCAGCCTGATTTGGCAGAAATATGCTCTGTAGTTAGGCGCTCAAGTTGCGATAGAAGTTTCGCACTACGATCCTCTGTGCGAAAGGTATTTTGGGCTAAGACAATAAATTGCGGTATGAAGGTTTGAGCAGCTTTCTTCAGTGCCTTGTCAGTATCAATCCCATCCAAGAAAAGGTCAAACTTGCGCTCTGTTTCATCATCCAGTTCAGAATCAACATCCAGTTTTGGCTCAAAGCCCATCTGCTTAAAGACATCGAACTGAGCGCTACGGAAGATTCTCTCCGCCCTATTCAGTTCGTCTTCTTCATATATATTCAACACTAGTTGCCCTGCATATAACGCATCTAACCCTTCTTCCCAAATATCATCTTGTTTATTAGTCATAAAACGCTCTAGAAGTGGAGATTTCTCAATTCGACTGACAATTTTCTGGAACGGACCCTCGTCATTGAACAGAGAGTCAGAATCGTCCATTAGCCGCTTAAACATTTCGGGATCGCCAGGAAGCTCGCTCATAACATCCATAATTTCAATGCCGACTCCAATTGAGCGTTGAACCATTGCCTGCACTAGCCCTATTACTGACCATGCAGAATCCGGTTTGTCGTCGTTTTCGGAAGTAAGCAACATGTGTAATGCGGCTAGGCGCGTCACATCTTCGCGGCGGCGCTTTGACTTTTTCAGGCGAATGCGAAGCGAATCAGCGGCATTAAGAATCTCTTCGTCCGTGCCGTCAGCTAGCAGATCATCCATTATTTCATCAAGAATAGAAATGAATGTGTCAGACTGTTCTTCCTCGCTTTTAGACTCCATATCGCCAAGGCCTAGCTTCTCGCTGGCTTCGGCGAATAACTCAGGCGTTCGCAGCGGGTCAAAGCCAACATCGTCAAATTCACGCTCGCTGATCAAATGAGCGGTATCCGCTGCTTGAAAAAATAGATATTCCAGCACGGCTTCTGGATTGGGATTACCCGTACCCTTATGGGGGAAAAGAGCTAGAGCGTCTTCGACGATCTCATTGCTATTGCCACTTTCTCTCGCTGCATTTGCAGGTGTATATTCGCCAGTGCGTTTTGCTCGTCGCTGTTGCTTTTTCTGCTGGCGCTGCGCTCGCTGTTTGTTATTTTTAACTTTTTTCTTCTTCTTTTTGTGTGCCATAATTTTCCTTTGGGTTGGTGAAAAGATTCTCCTTGTGTGAAGTGCTGCCATTCTATACAACAACGACGACTTTATACAACAACGACGACTTTGTAAATAGCGAGAAGTAAATAGCGAGAACGCCCGAGGACCTAAGATCACACACTACGCGACTGTGATCTAGCGCACAGTGGCAAAGTGCAGTAGACAATAGTTGCACATTAGGGTACGAACTATAGTAAAAGTACCTAAATCACCAAGGAGTATAGTTCATAAGGAAACAAATATCATGAACAACTTATACCCACAGCCCAACCAAGTAGTGACAAACGCTCCCTACATTATAACCATGCAGATTCAGACCGATTATCTACATGCATTTACCGTTGGAACAGTTACCGGCTCAACTAGTGGAGCAACTAAAAACAAGTTGATTCCCGTATTAACATCAGCGGTTGCTCACCCGCCTGTCATTTCGGCACGGTCAAATACTCTGTCCACAATGCCTATACAAGAGGTGATTGAACAGAAGAAAGTAGTCAAACAACAAAAAGTTGAACGATTGATTTTGAAAGAGGGGGTGAGTAAAAAACAAGTAGAGAGGAAGTCGCACCAGTCACAGCGTTCGAACGAGATGTGGGTCAACGATTTGTCAAACAGCACAGCACCGATGGTTCAGCAGAAGGCACATGAGGAGCTATCCAATTATTTGTATGTTGTTGGGTACAACTATATACAAAAACGCATCAATGATATTCAACGCTTAAATAGCTATAAGGTTGAAGAGATTGTTGAGCTTACAAAGGATTTTGTCCAAAGTTTTATGCTTAAATTGGTCAAAGATAAGTATGCGCTACTGGACAAATATAGTGGTTTGGGGCGCTTTACATCGTGGGCAGCGCAAGTGCTCTCCAACCTGATTGCCAGTGAGTTACGCAAATCTTACTGGCAGAAGCAGTATATGCCAAACGATGGATTACAGATTGCGTGGATAGTAGATGAAGAAACGATGGCCCCACAAACTACAGTTGAAATCGAAGAAATTGGCGAGACGCTAAATCGACTACTGGATCAGCTATCGACGCAGCAACGTGCGATTTTATTGCGCTGTTTTGCCAACGGGGAGCGGGTTGCAGACGTGGCAGAAGAGTTGGGCATTACGCCTAATGCGCTCTATATTAATGCCTATCGCGCCAAGGCAAAGATGCGTAAGCTACTCGAAAAAGAAGGGATCACGGTGAGCGAGCTAGCGATTTTTTATACGTAGAAAGAGACTGTTCACAAATTGTTTGTAAATGGCGTTATATTGCTTAATTATACAGAGTCATGTACACAGAATATTTGACACAACCGCACTCAACCAACACTACCGCTATTCAATTGTTAACAAATTCAGGTGAGGATTGCTGTTGATTAAGTAACTCAGTAACAATCTCTGCCCACTCCTCTTTTAACGAATTCTCGGGCATCTCCCGCTCAGCGCGTCGATACCAATAGCCAGCGTTGGGTAGGTCGCCCTCTTCGCGATGCAAGTACGCATGAACCCAGTCACTCTCGTGCTGGCCTTCTTCTTGCTGACAATAGTCATGCGCCTTGTCCCAATCATTTTTACCCGCATACCACAATGCATTGAGTGCGGTGCTGAGATCAGTCGGTGGCTGGGCGTTGATCATTGAGTGTTTAAATTCAGCAAAGTTCATTTCAATTTTCTCCATCTGATTTCGCTTACTTTTTTATTTAATTTTTTTAGTTCGGGCCTACTGATACACATCTATCTTTGGCATCATGCCTGCGGACCAACCCTCTACCAGATCGACCGCATCCAGTGCTACTTGATAACATTGTTGCTAAAACGCTTTAGAGTAGCCAAATTTAACGATTGCATCATCAAACTCATCTTCATCCACAATGACTGCCGAGTGACCTGGCTTTAGTACGACATCAAGCTCATAGTCGGTGTACGAAACTTCGTTTTCAGCGACCACAACGGGGCTGTTGATATTGGCATACAGTTCGAGCAATTCGCCCGCTTCGTCAAACAACTCCAGCAGCGAGATCGGTTTGTCTAGCCATAGGTAAGAGCGGATCGTATACTCTGCAACGAAGCCACCATCGGGTTGATGGATTCGGCGACCCGGCCCGCCAACAATGATGACGCAATTTTCTTGAATTTTCTCTACATATGAGTCATGCCAACGGTAGCAGGTGCCGTCGGATTTGTAGGCACGCAGAATAATTTTGTCGCCAGCTTTCATTGTTTCCTTATATTACTAATTGCTCCAAATTATGGGTGACAAATTGTAGGGGCACGCTATAGCGTGCCCCTACAATTTGTGCCCTATTTTTTAATTTCGCTTAACTGCCCAACTGCGCCAAATTGATTTGGCCCTTCGCCAGCAGAGCCTCAAACTGGCGCATATCCTGAACAATTGCATCCGGTAACGGCGTATGCGGAAGCTCGCCCAGCACGGATCGCAACCCGCTATCGTCTAAATTGGCGGGAAAAGGCAGCGGGTTGTTTTCCTCAATTGTGATTGCAGCATTTGGCTGACTATCGCTTAGCATTTTGACAAAGGTCGACACCGCTACCACATCATTGCGCAGGTTGCACGCAGCCGCGCCTTGATGACCCGCACGTGCGCAGGCAATAAACATCTGTGCTACATCATTGGCGTGTTGCAGTGCGACCTGCCCATCAAAGCGAATGTGGAAGGGCTTGCCCACGGTTGCAGCCAGAATCGCTTTTGCAATGTCCGACGTCATGCCCTGATCGCGCCCCACGCCGTAGACAATATAGGGGCGCAGCCCAACGCTGCCCACCCCCCAGTCCTGCCAGTAAAGTTTGGCAGTCCCTTCGTTTGCCACTTTATAGACACCATAGAGCGTTTCGGGCAGTAGCGGCACATTGTCCACAACGGGCTGTTCCGGATATTTGTCAGTCGGTCCGAGCACGGCCAACGAACTCGCATAGGAAACACTTTTGATGCCAGCGTGACGTGCGGCTTCAAAGAGATTGACTGTGCCTACCACATTTACATGTGCTCCCAACGATGGATTGGCGCGGCAGAAAGGTACTTGCAATCCGGCGAGATGAATCAGATGGGTAACGCCATATTTATCCACAAGCCCCCGAACAGCCTTTAGATCCGTGACGTCCAGCTTTTCCCACTGAATTTGAGCCAGCTCATCGTCGGAAAGCAGCAGAGTAGGCCGCACCGGATCCATAGCGAGATCGGTGGCGACGATCTTCACATCGCCACCAGAATTCATCTCGGTGACCAAGTTACGCAGCACCCAAGCACCAATACAGCCCATTGACCCCGTAATCAGAAATGTTTGTTTTGCCATGATTATTTTTCAATCACACATGGGTTTGTCAATTGCCCCAGCCCCTCGACTTCGACCGTCACCGAGTCCCCATCTTTGAGCCAGATTGGTGGTTTTCGGAATGCGCCCACGCCATCGGGTGTCCCCGTGATGACCACGTCGCCCGGCAGCAGCGTAAAAGCTTTGCTCAGATATTCAATCAGGTACGGAATTTTAAAGATAAGCTCTTTTGTGTTGGAATTCTGCATGGTTTCGCCATTGAGCGTACACGTGATCGAAAGGTTGTGCGGATCCGCGATTTCATCTTTTGTGGCGAGGAATGGGCCAAGCGGGCAGAAGGTGTCCAGCGACTTGCCGCGGATCCACTGATCGCCGGGGGCCATTTGCAGGTCACGCGCGCTGACGTCGTGGCAATTCATATAGCCAGCAATATAGTCAAAGGCATCCGCTTCCGGAACGTAGCGTGCGGTTTTGCCAATTACAAAGGCTAGCTCGGCCTCATAGTCAACTTGAGCAGTCACATCTTCGCGCCACATAATCGCATCGCCCGGACCGATAATGGATGACGGGAATTTGCAAAACATGGTTGCCAGTTTGGGCACGTCTATCCCGGTTTCGCGCACGTGATCCATGTAATTGAGACCGATTGCCAAGACTTTTGTCGGGTTTGTAATCGGGGCCAGCAGCTTCACTTGGTCGAGCGCCACGCTCCCCATTGCATCATCAACGGTCGAGCGGGCTAGCGCCATGCCCGCGTCGCCCATGGCTAAAAAGGTACGCATGTCGTTTGGAATTTTGCCGCCAGAATTTGCCGCCAAGTTGACTATATGCTCGTCTTTGATTGCACCAAGCTGCGGCGCGCCATCTTTGTAGCAATAGGTAATCAGTTTCATCCTCTGCTCCTCATCTGTTTTTGGGATATTGTCTATAATTGAGTCCACCGTAAAAAATCATTTTTGTATTTGGGTTATTGTAATCGGGGCGATCAACCGTGTCAATCTGCATAAAAGTCCGGGGTCTTCCACCAATTACCCATACATGCCGCGCAACCGAACCCGTTGCGATGGATATGAAAGTACGTCGGTCGAATCAACAAATTGATCTATGCTGCCGATATTTTTGGGCAGCGCCAGCACTGCTTTATTTATAATTTCGGCATAGAGCGCGTCCGCAAAACGGTCGCCAAAAATTACTTGGAACGGACGTCCATAGAAGGAAACAGTTTCGGTTGAGAGTGATTCGGTTAGGATAAGTTCATTATGAATTTGTGCAACGGTGGAGTAGGCTTCCATTATGGGTGGTTCACGTTCTGTCCATCTCCTGGCGTTAAGAATCTGGTCGAACAGAGGCGTTAATTTAGGGGCGCACGGAAGTTGGGCAAATGCCGTGCCAAACCATTTAATGTAGGGGGCATATTCGCGCGCCATCAAAAAGCAGAGGTTCATCAGATCCATTACCAGCCGCTGCGCCACCATGCGCGAGCCGAGCTCATCGCCCACCTGACCACAGCGGCCCATAAAATGCTCCTCTTGCGAGATCCGTCGCCACTGACAGGCCAGCAGGTAGAGCCAAACATTGTATGGATAGTAGGCCAGCTTGACGCGCAATGGTTCCAACTGGCCCAGCCCATCATGGTAAACGCGACCAGCCGTCATTGTGCGCAAAATCTGCGAGGGGAGCGTCAGCCAATCAACGGGGCGCAGCGCTTGGGCCGGATCAAGATTGAGCTGTTCGCCACAGTAGCCCTTGACCGAATGAAACGAAACGCCGTGATTAATCGGTCCTTCCTCGATGTACGCCCAGTTGGCTGTGCCATCGTCGTGATGCCCAAAGTTTGTGGTAAAGCCACGAATTGTGTAGGGCAAATTTTCGCGCAGGCACCAATCAATTTCTGACTGCAACGTTGCCAGATCTTCGTCGCGCAGAAAGAGATTCAACTTTGGGCCCCAATCATGATCCATCGATTGGGGTGTATCAAAACCGAGCACGTCGGATCCATGACCGATGCGCGCGGCAGAGTAGGGTACGTTAGGGAAGTGGGCGGCTAAAAGGGGTTGCACACACTCGGTATAGAAGTGTTTGCATAGCTGAAGCCCTTTTACAAATTTGGGGTCATCGGTTGTCTGCATCCAACAATTATACTGTTCGATGCAGCCGACTTGCAAGCTTGTTGGGTTTGGTGATTATCTATAAAACTATCATTAATTATGGTCGAACCTCTATTTAGAGTGCGACGCACTGTTCGCCAGTGGATTCTGGTTTGAACAATTCTCTGAACAGTGCGTTGCACTCTATCAACTACATAAGATCTGGTTGAACAACCAGTAATTAAGCATAAACCGGTTCGGGCTTATCCGGAACCTGCGAAGGTGACTGATGAAGCACGCCAGCAAAGTTGAGGAAATCACCGATTGTTGTAATTGGTTCATTATTTTCCATGGCGACACCAAGCGATGGATTCCACTTCAGATTTAGATACGACAGCGGATCTTTCTGCAACAACCCAATGATGGTCGATGCAACGATGCGGCTGCCTACTTCGCCAAGAGACTCCCCATTTGCCTGAATCTCCGCTTCTTTCAGAATGTAATACCAAAGTGGCGTCTTCGTCTCAAAACCACCCGCTCGCAGCGCATCATTCACGCCAGCGGGATTGTCTTGCAGGATTTGGTCGGGGCGAAGCTTTGGCACACCCATCTTATCCGCCACCATCTGCCCCGTGGGGATGCTCATCAGATAGCCGCGCAGCAGATTACGCCGAGCAAGATGCACCACAATCTTACGCTGGAGCTCAGAGATTGGCATACCCATAGCTGTTCGTTCTTCTTCAAGCTTCTTCTCGTCATTGACCAACTCGGCCAAGAATTTTGCCAAGCGTGTATCAACCTTACGAGCAAAGCGATCCGTGTGCGAACTGCCTTTGTCAATAAATCGCTGCCAATCAATAATCCAGTTATTGGGCAATGTTGGGCTGCCCCCTAATCCGCCGCCGCCAGTAAACTGGAAAAGGAAGTCAAATGGTGCAGACGGAATAAGCCCAGCTTCTAAGCCAAAATTCTCGTTAAAATCATAGTCGGTCCGCACCATGCTGTGACCAAAACGGAACGCAGCAACCGAGAATTCAAACGGCATAAACACATTATCCGCAGGTGGATCGTAATATTTTTTTCCACAGTAAAGCATTTTGTCGACTGTGCCGGGCAAGGTAATCGTTTTTAGATAGTCGTTGACCACAAGCCATTGATAGGTGCAGCGCGTAATCTCCCGTGCGTGCTCAAAAAGATTTTCGGGCAGCGAACCAGTCGATTCGAGTCGATTGGCAACAGAGTTATGAAACTTTAGGAAAGCCGTATGGAACTGTGCAATAATCGTGTTTTCGTCATTGCGGCTATCGCCGATAATGGCCTTCCCATTGGCGTCACGCGGCAGGTCCCGGTTGTTGCCAAGGTGTGGATTCGGCATAGAGCCAACACCCGTATCAGTTGTGATGCCAACCTTTAGACGAGGTCCGTCATAAAAGTGGGCAGCCTCACCATTTGGCCCATCACCGTAGACGCTATCCAAATCAAGAATGGCGCGCCGCCTGTTTGTAACCTTGGCCACAACTTTGTCTGGATCTTGTGGACTAAATGTTTCGTCCAGAATATCTTCATTCAGTTCGCTATTAGTGGCTGTAATATCATGGTCGATAAACTGTCCCCAATAGGTGTAAACTGGTGGAATCTTCGAATTACGGTCAGGGGAATCCGTATTTTCAATCAATGCTTCGGACAACGCGGTAAGCGCATCAATTGTACCGTCACTAACTGGCAAGAGCGCTTGGGGATCACGTGCCAAATCTGGAAACATATAGCCAAATGGATCGGCTACGTCGATGGCCTCCAGCGCGCCACTCGATTTGGCATTGGTGGTGCCGTGTTTGAAATCAAACGATGACATTTTACTTGCTCCTTAAGAATAGTGTGAGAGAGTAGACAGCAGTCCTATTCATCCAAATAAATCGACCATTTGTGTATGAACAAAAGTGTGCTGTCATTGCGAGTATTGCATAAAAACAGATACAACGGTAACGTATAGTGACATTCGGCTGCATAATCTTTATTTGCTACTATTTTGCTTGCCACTATATCGTGCTGCATAAATAGACGCCGCCGATTCTCAATATCTTTCACATCTTTATTAAGGCCATTCCAGAAAAATAAGGTGCCTGTGTGCACTTTGTTATAATTTTTTAATTTTAGATCCTTGACAGCAACCGTCCATTTGTGATATCGTTGCCGATTGTTATGAATGGTGCGGAAAAGCGCACCTGCAACCCGCTGGAGTCCCGGTTTTCGGTTGCCAAATATATGTCAAGCGGAAAAGGGTTACCTAGACCGCACCTACGAAAGACATATTTTTTGGAACTCCAGGGCAAATAAGCAGGTTGCGGTCAAGTAGAAAAAGGCCAACATACTTTGTTACGATTTTGCGTCCCTCTGGAATTTTCCAGGGGGATTTTTTATTGGGCCAACTTAACCGCCAGCAAATGGACCGTCAGATGCGATCAGTTTTTTGGGAAGAGAATAAAGTTAAGCTAATCGATCAGCGTTTGCTTCCTGCCGAATTTGTAATTGCCGAATTTGACGATGTGGATGCAATAGCAAACAGCATCACCGAAATGTACGTGCGTGGTGCCCCGGCAATTGGCGCAACCGGTGCCTATGCCATGGCGCTTGCGGCACACAACAGTAGCGCAACCAATCGGGATGAATTGCTCCACGATCTGCGTACAGCCAAAAGCGTACTCGATGCCGCCCGCCCCACTGCTGTCAACCTGAGTTGGGCAACCGCTCGTCTGCTCGATGTGGCGACAAACATAATGCTGGACGATATAGTGTCAGACAATCTAGAGTCGGACGATCTTGATGAGATCCGTTGCGCGCTGCTAGCCGAAGCCGAAGCATTGGCTGATGAAGATGTCGAGAGCAATCGACGCATGGGCTATCACGGCGCAGAGGTGATCCCACATGGGGCCAATCTGCTGCATCACTGCAACACTGGCGCGTTGGCAACCGTCGATTTTGGCACCGCAATCGGCGTTATTTATGCGTGCCACGAACAGGGGAAAAACATCCACGTTTGGGTAGATGAGACGCGGCCTCGCTTGCAGGGTGCCCGCTTAACCGCATGGGAACTCATGCGCGCCGAGATTTCCATGCACCTGATTGTCGATAGCGCATCAGGCCATCTCATGCGCACGGGCCAAGTTGACGTTGTGCTCTTTGGATCGGATCGCACCGCGGCTAACGGCGACGTCTGCAACAAGATTGGCACCTATAATCTAGCCGTTTGCGCCAAAGAAAATGGGATTCCCGTCTACGCTGTGGTACCAACCAGCACCGTTGATCTCAACTTGACTACGGGCGACGAAATTCCCATCGAGGAGCGACCCGCCGAAGAGGTGAGTCAAATTGGTCTGCGCGAGATTGCGCCAGCGGATGTGCCGATCTATAACCCAGCATTCGACGTGACGCCCTATCGCTATATTACCGGCATCGTGACAGAAGAAGGAATCTGCTATCCGCCATTTACAGAGAGTCTACGCAAGGCAAAAGAGAAAGCTGACGCTCGCGTGGAACAGAATCGCTTAGAGCGAGGTTGACCATGTCACAATTTAAATCCATCGGCGTCTTCTGTGGCGCAAGCCCGGGCAGCGAACCGATCTATATGGAAAGCGCCGCCATAATGGGCAAGACGTTAGCAGCACAAAATCTGCGTTTAGTTTACGGTGGCGGCAGCGTTGGGTTGATGGGTTCCTTGGCGCGGGCAACTGAAGAAAGCGGGGGCGACATCCTGAGCGTCATCCCGAGATCGTTGGTCGTTAAAGAGATCACGGGCGAATCAATCGGCACGCTGGTTCTGTGCGACACCATGCTCGAACGTAAAGAGATTATGGCCGAAGAATCGGACGGGTTTATTACCATGCCGGGCGGATATGGCACGCTGGATGAGCTCTTCGAAATGTTGACGTGGACGCAGCTTGGCATCCAGCGTAAACCACTTGGGTTGCTCAATATAAATGGTTATTTCAACCCGTTGCTGGTAATGGTCGACTCGATGGTTGCCGCTGGATTTGTGCGGGCAACACATCGAGAACTTTTAATTGCAGAAAGCGATCCGAACGCACTGCTGGATCGAATGGCAAAGCAAGAATTGCCAAAAAGCATTATCGAATGGCAGAAAAACTGAGAGGGTGAAGGCCTTGCACATGTCCGCTTAGGCTTCGACCACTGGGCTTTGTCCAAACTCAGCCTGCGCCATTTGGATGCTGCTGGTCATCTTGTCATGACCAAGACTGTACAATATTATGGATATTCATCCTGAATAGGCAGAAGTAAATAGATTGGTTATTTCACCTTATCAGTTTTTATCATCTTGTCAGCAGTTTCACCTTGTCAGTCTTTATTTTCTGTCGTAATTAATTTTCACAAACACATAGGGACATTACAAATTGTCAACCGTACTAACAGGCTCCATAGCCTACGACTATCTTATGACCTTTTCAGGGAAGTTCCGCGAACAAATCATCCCCGAAAAGCTCGAAAATCTTAGCCTCAGCTTTTTGGTAGATTCCATGAAGCGCGAGCGGGGCGGTGTGGCGGCCAACATCGCGTACACGCTGCGTCTGCTTGGTGGCGAGCCGATCCTCTTTGGCACAGTCGGTCAAGACTTTGGCGACTACAAACGCTGGCTTGTCGAGAACGACATCGCAGTTGATCACATTATCGAGATTGAAGATGACTTTACCGCTAGCTTCTTTGTCAGCACAGATCAAGAGCAGAACCAGATCGCCAATTTCTACACGGGCGCAATGGCCCAAGCGCGCAACTACAGCCTAAAAGATCGCGGGCTGGATGGCGAGGATCTTGTGATCATCAGCCCAAATGATCCGGTAGCCATGATCAACTACGCCGAAGAGTGTCGCGCGCTCAACATTCCTTTTGCCTACGATCCCAGCCAGCAAGTGGCTTTCCTCGGTGGCGAAGAATTGCAGCAGAGTATTCCAGGCGCAACCTATCTCTTTGCCAACGACTATGAAATCGCTGTCATCGAAAAGAAGACAGGCTGGGATATCGATGCCCTTCGCAGCAAAGTGAAAAATGTAATCGTCACCCACGGCGAAAAGGGCAGCATTATCTATCTAGAAGATGCCGAACCACTCGAGATTCCAACCGCAAAAGTTGATGATGTGGTGGATCCAACCGGAGCGGGAGATGCCTTCCGCGGTGGCTTCTTCGCCGCACTCGCCGCCGGGCTAGATTGGGCGCAGTGTGGTCGCGTCGCCGCCGTCTGCGGTGCATCTGCATTGGAGCATGTGGGCACGTCATCACACACGTTCCGCAAAGAGGAATTCATCGCACGCTATGCCGCAAACTTTGGCGCAGACGATGCGCTTGATGTGCTGAAGATCAAAGCATAAATGGATATTGCTATACGCAATGCACGTCCCGCTGATGGGGTTGGCACTGTAGAGATGTGGAATCCAATTATTGAAGGGGGCAAGTATACGGTTTTCGATCAACCATTCACGGCTGAGGCAGAACAAGCGTATATTGAAAGCTTGGGTGAGCGCGATATCTTTTTGGTTGCAGAAAACGTGGTCACGGATCAGATAGTCGGCTTCCAAAGCATGTCACCCTTTCCAAACGTTGGGTTGGCAATGGCTTATGTCGGGGTGTGCGGCACCTTTGTCGATCAGAATGCTCGAAGACAGGGTATCGCTCGCCAGCTTTTTACACAGCTGTTTGCTACAGCGCGACAAAAAGGGTACGAAAAGATCTTTACCTACATTTGAGCAGATAATGAGACAGCACTGGCAGTCTATCAAAGCCGCGGATTCTGCATTGTGGGTCGGGCAGAACGACATGCAAAGATAGATGGTCACTACATAGATGAGATCATTGTTGAACGGATGCTGTAAATTATCTTTTTGTAGGCAACTATCCACTATACTTAGTTTATACAATCCAAAAGGTTTTTGCCTTGCGGAATATTTAATTTTTAGGAGATCAAAATCAAAATGAGTACCAAAGTAAAAGAGTATGATATAGCCGATATTAGCTTGGCAGATCAGGGCCGTTTCCGTATGGAATTTGCCGCGAAAGAGATGCCAGTACTAGATCTGCTAGAAAAACGTTTCAAAGAAGAAGAGACCTTTAAAGGGATCCGCGTGGCAGCAGCCATGCACGTTACAACCGAAACCGCCAACCTTATGCGCATCATGATTGCTGGTGGAGCCGAGATCGCACTTTGTGCATCCAACCCGCTGAGCACGCAAGATGACACTGCTGCAGCGCTGGTTGCTCACTACGAAATGCCCGTCTTTGCCATCAAAGGTGAAAGCAACGAACAGTACCATTCACACATGAACAGCGTGCTTGATATCGAACCACATATTACTATGGACGACGGGATGGATCTGGTTGCCATGTTGCACACCAGCCGCTCGAATCTGCTCGACAATGTGGTTGGCGGTACAGAAGAGACCACAACAGGCGTTATCCGCTTGAAGGCAATGGCCGCACAGGGCGAACTAAAATTCCCAGTCATGGCAGTCAACGATGCCAAGACCAAGCACTTCTTCGATAACCGCTACGGCACAGGCCAAAGTACAATCGACGGCATCATCCGCGGCACAAACGTATTGCTAGCCGGCAAGAACTTTGTTGTTGGTGGCTATGGCTGGTGTAGTAAGGGTATTGCAATGCGCGCAGCAGGCATGGGCGCAAACGTGATCGTCACCGAGATCGATCCAGTGGCAGCACTCGAAGCCGTGATGGATGGCTATCGCGTTATGCCGATGGCCGAAGCAGCCAAGATTGGTCACATCTTCTGTAGCGCAACCGGCGACATGCACGTCATTGCGTCCGATCATATCAAAGACATGCGCGACGGTGCTATCCTCGCACAGAGTGGTCACTTCGATATTGAAATTGATATGGCTGGCCTACAAGAGATGGCAACGAAGGTTACCCGTGTTCGTCCATTCCTTGATGAGTATTCATTGTCAGGTGGCAAAAGCATCTTCGTAGTTGGTGAAGGTCGATTGGTAAACCTTGCCGCCGCCGAAGGCCACCCGAGCGCCGTGATGGACATGAGTTTCGCCAATCAAGCAATGGCCGCTGCATATATGCTGAAGCAGGGTAAAAATCTCGCTGCCGATGTACACAACGTACCAGACATCATCGATCAAGAAATTGCCAGCCTCAAGCTCGAAGCAATGGGCATCGGTATCGATACGTTGACTGCCGAGCAAGAAGCATACTTAAACGAGTGGACAGTAGGTACAGGACACTAAGAGATTAACGATTCTTTGATTGACGATTTACGATTCAGTAATCTGCGAAACGTACCCTAGCAGCCGTGCAGATCTGGGAAACTATACTTTTCACAAATCTACACGGCTGCTAGAATCGTCAATTAAAAATCGCAAATCAAAAAATCCTCATAATAGGAGACTATATAATATGAGTACATTTACGACATCTCCGAGCCTGCTCTTTACAAGTGAGTCGGTATCGGAAGGCCATCCCGATAAGATGTGCGATCAGATCAGCGATGCTGTTGTGGACGCCATTTTCGAGCAAGATCCAAACGCGCGCATTGCGTGTGAAACCGCCATCAAGACTGGTTTTGTGCTGCTACTGGGCGAGATCACGACCACCGCATTTGTCGACTTTGATAAGCTGGTGCGCGAAGTGGTCAACGACATTGGCTTTGATGCTAGCGAAAAAGGCTTCGACGGCAACACATGTGGTATTCAAGTTGCCATTGCTGCGCAAAGCCCCGACATTGCCATGGGCGTGGATGAGGCTCAGGAATCGAAAGCGGGCGAAATGTCCGATGCGGCCATCGAGGCCGTTGGCGCGGGCGACCAAGGGATGATGTTTGGCTATGCCTGTACCGAGACCGAAACGCTCATGCCAGCCCCGATCTTCTACTCGCATAAGCTGGTTAAACGCATGGCCGATGTACGCAAAGATGGCACGCTGCCTTGGTTACGCCCAGACAGCAAAAGCCAAGTCACAATCGAGTACGAGTATGGCGTACCAAAGCGCGTCCATACAGTGCTGATCAGCACGCAGCACGCGCCAGAGATCAGCCAAGAAGAGATCCGTGCAGCGCTCATCGAGCACGTCATCGACCCCGTCATCCCCGAAGAGCTTGTTTACAACGACATGCTCATCTACACCAACCCAACTGGTCGCTTTGTTGTGGGTGGCCCAATGGGCGATGCTGGTCTAACTGGTCGCAAAATTATTGTAGATACATATGGTGGCATGGGTCGCCATGGTGGTGGTGCATTCAGCGGGAAGGATTGTACCAAGGTAGATCGCAGCGCCGCATACGCCGCACGCTGGGTTGCCAAGAATGTGGTTGCCGCAGGGATTGCCGACCGCTGCGAGGTTCAGCTTGCATACGCCATCGGTGTTGCCAAGCCGCTCAGCGTCAACGTCGAGACCTTCGGCACGGGCCGCATTCCCGACGAGAAAACAGCCGAATTGATCAACGAGCATTTTGATCTACGCCCGGGTGCAATTATCCGTGACTTAGGTCTACGCAGTCCAATCTATCGCCAGACAGCGGCCTACGGTCACTTTGGCCGCGACGACATCGAGCTACCCTGGGAAGATACAAGCCGCGCCGCAGCACTTCAAGCAGCAGCCGGGCTATCCGAACCAGTAATCGCTGCGTAACAGAGCAGTTAGTTTCAAAAATCGAATTACAAAAAGGAAGCGCAATCGACTTGATTGCGCTTCCAATTTGTGCAGAAATATTTATGCAGAAATTGGAAAGAGGCTCATCGGCATCTGCGATCAGGTTCATTGGCGAGGGGTTAATCGGCAGCCCATCTATTGATGGTATTCGACTGCAATAGGGCTTATCGACACATCAGGGTTTCGGAGACAGCCTGCAACCGCCCTTCTGTAACCAGTAGGTCACTTTTGTAGAGTGACAGGTAAAGCCGTTGCCTGAGCGATTGGGTTGTATCAATCTGGTCGAAGGCAAAAGGCGGCTTGCGTTCCATAAAGGGGCTGCCCAAGTGGTTCGGCACACAATGCCCGCTTTAGCTTCGACCATTGCTCCGCAAGCTCAGCCGACGCTATCTGCCACGATGTTCCCGCTCTTATTTAATCTTCACTCCTCATCCCGTCAATCAGCCGTTGCTGCGCTGATCACAATGTCACGCTTGGCCCGCCCATACGGGTCAAACCGTGATTGCGATCAGCTTCGTCAGCGATAGGTCAATCTGCTGCCGATCCATTGGTGGTATTCGACTCATGCTGGTGTTCTCCTTTACCTTTATAGTTCTCCAGAAAAGTTCCGTACCACATTTCAAAGAACAGAAATGACTTCGACCTAGCTCAGCCGAGCGGGACAGACCTTTTCTGGGCAAGCATACCTTTACTATTACCTTTACCTAGCGCTTGGCCCCCAGCTAACGAACTGCTCGGAGGAAAAAGTATAGTAGATCGGCACATCGATGGGCAAACGACGTTGGTTCGATCCATCCGCATCCATCACCCAAAAATGCCATGCTCCAGCAGATTCGATCGAGTTACGGTTGCTCACATAAATAATGTGTTCACCATCTGGGCTCCATGCGGGCGCGGCGCTGCTGGGCAACTCATCAACTAAGGCAGTCACAGGTCTGGTTATCGCCGTCAACCCACTGCCATCCGAATTCACCAAATGAATTTGCCAATGCCCGCCACCCAGCTTTCGATGAAAGGCAATCCGCCGCACAGTTGGGTGCCAGTCAGGATCGTGAAAATAGCCATGTAACTCATCATCAACCACCAGCGAGCTCTGCCCATTGTTATCACCCGTCCACTGGATCCCCGCGCCGCTCGAATGGTAGACAATCCCATCCTTGCCCCAATCGGGCGCACCCGCTTTGTCGAGCGACGGAATATCGCGATACTCAGTGCCGTCCACCCCGATACGCGAAAGCACAGTAAAATACTCGCGTTGATTGCGCAATCCGCGCACGGCGTTGACCGCGCCCGGGCCTTGCAATTCGGGCGGCAGGCCATCCAGAATCGCATCATCGGGCAAACAAGCCCCACCACTTATTAAGCGACAATCCACGTAGCCATTACTTCGGCTAAAGACAATATATTGCCCGTCGGGGCTAAACTTGGGCGAACGCAACAGCTCTTGACCACCATACAAAAGTTGCTCACCGCTGCCATCAATGTTGATCATGTACAGTCCACGCTCTCCGCCATCGCGCGTAAACGCAACCCGCCGCGAATCGGGGCTAATTGCCGGATCAATCCCGCCCGTAATTGACCACAGCCTATCGGTCTCTAAATCATACCCGTAGATCGTACCGCCAATCCGATCATTAAAAACAAGAATACCTGAAAGACCCGTCCTATTCGTACCTGTCGCGGTAGGTGCCGCCGCAGTAGTCGACGCCGTAGCTGGTGCGGGCGCAGCGCTCGATCCACTTGCTGCTGGTAAAGCTAGCGCCGGGGTAGCCGGCGCTGTCACAGGCACGGGTGGAATCTGCGTGATAGTTGGCACATCATCCAAATTCGAGCTAAATTCCATATATTGGGCCGAACCCCAAGCAAATTCGTTTGTCGACCGAGCGATAATCTGCACCCAATCACCTGCCGTCGTGCGACCCACTACATCGAGAAAGCTACCAGGCTCAACAGATGCGATTACGGGATAGGCCGTGCTGGGGCCAGTACGCAGATTGAGTCGACTATCCGAGAGCGTAATGCGCGCATAGATTTCTGGCGCAGCAGTTGACCCTACACCTTCTTCACTGGGAAATGTATAGACCTGAAAGCGATTGCTGCGCTCTAGAGTCGATGAAGCGCTCGACGGTTGTGCTGCCCGATTCGTTACAGCGCTATTGTCAGCCAGAAACGATGGATTCTTAGACGATGCAGCATTACCCCCAAGTAGATCACCAGAGTCAGACTCTGTATCTGCCGGTTGGATTGGCAAATCACCGGTGTTGATTGCCAGAAGTGCAGTAGCCGCCACCCAGCCGCGCGCAGAGCCTTCGCTCTCTACGTAAAAGAGTGTGCCATCCGCGTTGCGCGCCACAAGAATCACAAGCGCTCCAGCCGATAGCTGCGAGCGACCAGATTCATTCAGCAGCAATCCCCCTTGCCCACGCACCACAGCCACACGCTGTGCAAGAATAGGACTTGCTGTCGGCGACTCTTGAGCAGCTACTGGCAATACGGGTATCAGCGTCATCGCCACTAAAAGGGCAGTAGCAACCAGCACACCCGCCACCTGTTGTACTATTCGTTTATGGTTCAACATAAGATTTTCCTTGAAACAACAACTGAGCTCACACTAAAATCCGGGACCAAACGGTCCAAATGAACCTTCATTCAAAAAGGTTGAAAGCGAGCCCACAACTTGGTCTGTTTCACTTAGTTTATCCGAAATGACAACCACCCACTCGCCCTGCGTTTGCTCTGTCACCTCTACCTCTAAAGGCTCTGGCGTCTCGCCACGCATAATCTCGATCGTCCCAACGCCCTCGCCCGTGGGTGTAATCCCATTGGCTGGCACAAGCCAACTATTAGGCTGCAACTGGCTTGATCCGAGAAACGTTACCTGCACATTCATACCGGCCCGTACAGAATTTGCTACGGTTTCATCATCCACTTCGACCGTTATTGGATATTGGGCCGGTACAATTCCACCAGACGAAGAAGCTGAACTGTTTGGCTCTGCCGAAAGTGAACTCGCATCGACAGGTGAAATATAGGTCACCTTACCGCTAATCATGGTGTTCGCCGCGGCATCAACCGTAATTTCTACAGGCATATTTTCGCTCAATCGTAGGACTGAATTCTCGTCAACGGTCAAAGACAATTCAAACTGTTCGGGAGAGGCAACCACAGCAACCGTGTCCCCCTCTTTCACCACCTGATCCACTACAACCGCAATCTTTGTCACCACACCATCAATTGGTGCCGCCAAGTCGCTACCCTGTAACAATTTTAGCCGTATATCCTCAAACCTTGTCAGCGCCTCAAACGCAGCAACTTCAGCATCTTGCACATCTTCTGGCGCGGCACCAAGCGAAAATGCTGCAACCCTTTCGGTTGCTCTAGCTACCGCAGCTCGGGTCTGTGCAATTTCGCCCGGCGTGGCTTCTTTAAAGAGATCGTTATAGTCGTTATTCGCTTTATCGATAGCCAACTGTGCCTGTTGTAGCTCAAGTTCAGAAGGAACCTTGGTTGCTTCTTCAAACGCGTTTCGAGCACTTTCAAAGCTAATGGTCGCGCTCTGTAGCGAAGCAGATTCGGAAAGCGCAGCCAGATCACCACGCCAAGAGACCGCTTTGTAGGCAGTCTGCGCCCGCTCTAACTCATTTTCGGCCTGACGCATGGCATATCGCACTTCGCGCACGTTAGCTGAATTCGGATCATTGCGCGCCAGTAGCTTATCGTATGCGGCCTGTGCTTCCTTAATTGCGACCGAGGCTGCACTACTATCCGCCGCGGTCGGACCGCTAAGTAATTTATCCAATGCCTCTTGCGCGGTTAGTTGTGCGGCACGGGCTTCGAGCAAATCAGCGTCAGAGGGTGGACCCGCCAGCTTCGTTAAGGCAGCGCGCGTCTTGGTCAATTCGAACCAAGCCGAATCAAGCTGTGTCGATAACTCCTTCCGGTCCAGCCGTACGAGCACATCATCAGCTTTTACTGGCGCACCAACTTCAACGTCGATCTGCGCAACCGTTTCATCAAAAGGGGCCTTAATTTCGCGTACATTACGCAACGCCAATCTGCCGCCAACGACCAGATCAAGAATAAAATCTTCGGCGCGTTGAACAGGCACAGTTTCCTGCATCATTTCTGGCGGGAACTCACCATCAGCGGGAAAGCCTTGCTGTATCCCTGGACGCGGCAAAAGCCCAAACCATGCCACGCTTGCTCCAACAAACAATAGGAGCAACAATAGTATAATGCTTCGCCAAATCCACTTTCGTTTTTTCATATATGCAGGTAAAAATGGGTATAGTTGTTTTAAGTCTTTAGGCTCTTTACAACAGCTCACTACACGGGTAACTAAACCAAGGTGAACGGTTACGATTCCTTATTCAGAACGCAACGCGTCGATTGGATCAAGCCGCATTGCCCTCAGCGCAGGGTAGAGGCCAAAGAGAATCCCTGCGCCGATACTAAAAAGCGTTGCAATCAACACAGATCGGAAATCGATAATAATCCCAGCATCACCAAAGACATCACCGAGAAGTTGATTTGCAATCAGGCTCAACCCATAACTAAATGCAATCCCTAATAGGCCCCCCGTAATGCAAACAACAACCGCCTCGGTGAGAAACTGAAAGAGAACATCAATATCACTCGCGCCAATCGCTTTACGAATCCCGATCTCGCGCGTCCGCTCGGAAATCGTTGCTAACATAATATTCATAATGCCAATACCGCCAACTATCAGACTAATAGAGCCGATGCCCCCAAGCACAAGCGTAAAGCCACGATTAAAATTATTGATTTGATCTAGTATTTCACGCTGATCCGTAATAAAGAAATCATTCTTCTCCTCTACATTCAGATCATGGCCCAAGCGCAACATCCGTTCAGCATCGAGTTTGGCCGCCTCAACCTGCTCGATATCCGCCGCTAGTATATCAATGGTTTCGACAATCAGAACCCCATTATCCCAATTTATACTAGAGGACGTTATATCGCGACCTAACAATGAAATAGGCACAATCGCTTTTGGGAAGCCGCCAAAAAAATCGCTCTCGTTTATCACACCAACAACCGTAAAGCGTTTGCTGCCAATATAAACGGTCGACAAGTCGCTCTGTCCATTTGCCGCAAGCGTATCCAAAAAAGGTTGGTTTACCACGATAACCGGCGCTTTCTTCAACTCATCATCAGCCGTAAAAAAGCGCCCTTGAATAAACTCTAAATTTTCTGTTATTGCATAATCCGCGCTCGTCGCAACAAAATTAACAAAATTGTCTGCCTGCAGCCCCCTCACTTCCACACCCCATATCTCCTTAACCGGCGCAACAGCATGAATAGCCGAACGCCCCACAAACTCACGCAACAAAGCAGCATCACGCACCGTTAGCGGTTGGGGTGGCCCACCCTCTGGGTCATACCCTTGGCGGATGTTTAACTTCGTTGGCAGCAGGCTCGCCATGCCTTCTTGCGTGGCCCTCTCAAAGCCGCGACCAACGCCTGTCATCAGCAACATAGAAGTAATGCCCACAATTAACCCAAGCAGCGTCAATGCTGTCCGCATTTTGTGTTGAACCATATTCTCAAATGCAACAATAAAAAAGGAGCTAATTTTCATCGCTTAACCCTATGATGGCTGTGCATTAATTTCTGGAAACGCAGTGGGTAGATTCGACCCAGAATTTGATATCGATTTTGATGCAGCAATGGAATTCGGTATAGGCGCAAAATTCTTGCTATCCTCAATAATCTCGCCATCGCGCATTGTAACAATTCGATCTGTACGTTCAGCGACATTCATATCATGCGTAACCATCACAATCGTTACAGGAAACTCGCGCCGCATCCGTTCAAAAAGCTGTAAAATCTCTTCGCTAGTCTTTGTATCCAGCGCACCCGTTGGCTCGTCGGCCAACAGTAAACTAGGTCGGTTTATCAAGGCCCGCGCAATGGCAACCCGCTGCTTTTGCCCACCCGAAAGCTCTTCTGGCAGATGGGTGGTCCGATCCCCAAGGCCCACCTGTTCCAGTATGTTGGTTGCCTGCCGACGACCGCGCAATGTCGACACACCGGCATAGGTCAACGGCAATTCCACCTGACGGCGAGCATTGATCCGCGGCAACAGGTTAAATTGTTGAAACACAAATCCAATTTCGCGATTGCGCATTTGCGCGTACCTACGACGCGGTAAATCAGCCACATCGTCCCCCTGGAATATGTAGGCACCTTCGGATGGTCGATCAAGCAGACCAACGATATTCATTAACGTACTCTTCCCCGATCCGCTCGTACCCATAATCGCCATATACTCACCAGGTTCGATAGTCAATGAAACAGAGCGCAACGCATGGACCTGAGAATCGCCCATACCGTATATTTTTGAAATATTTTGCAGCGCAATTAGCGGTCTATTTTGAGTATTCATTATATTGTATAAAATAACGCTATGTTCTAGAAATTTGTTCTCTTGTAGACAAGGCAAATAAAAACTGCACAATTGTAAAACAGGCAATTTGCTTGTTTTTCTGCCAGCTTATAGCTTGCGTTACGTTTTTCCAGTGACTTTTTTTGCTAAATTGGAAAGAGGCTCATCAGCATCTGCGATCAGGTTCGCGAGCGAGGGGTTAATCTGCTGCCGATCCATTGGTGGGATTCGACTCATGTGAGATCTATCCTTTGTTCAAGGTTTTGGCAACAGCTTGTGCCCGTTGCTCCACAGCTTGTTCTAGGCCCAATTGGGCCTCATCCATCCACACCCGATCCGTTTGCCACTTAGCGCTCAACCGATCCAGCAACGCGCTTGTCGACTGTGCCGAGACGCCGCCAACGCCCGCGCGTACATCCACAAAGTTCTGCGGATCGAGCGCGCGTTGGAACTGTTCGGCTGAAATTTCGAGTGGGTTGCCCAACACATTTTGGGCCGACTGTTGCAGCCGATCCAGCGTGAGATTGGCCGGTGCGATATTGGCATTCACTGCGTTCTGCACCATGCCAGCCACAATCTTGTGCGCTTGACGGAAGGGCAGCCCGACTTCGCGCACCAGCAGATCGGCAAGTTCGGTGGCGGTGGTAAAGCCATCTGCGGCGCGGGATCGTAGATGTTCTTTGTTGAGCGTCAACGTGTCGAAGACTGCGGTGTACAGGATCAAACATTCGTGCAGCGTTTGCATGGCAAGCAGCAGCGGCGGCAGAATCTCGTCTTCGATGTCTTGCGTATCGCCGTAGGGAATGTTGTGGCACTGCATGACCACCGTCTGCGCTGCGCCGATGGCGCGACTGAGCCGGGCGCGCAAATGTTCGAGCACGACGGGGTTGCGCTTCTGCGGCATGATCGAGCTGAGCTGGATGAAGCTGTCGTCGATGTGGAGCGCGCCCGATTCTTGGGTGGCGAAAAAGATGAGATCTTTGGTGACGCGGCTGAGACCGACGGCGATGGATTGGACGGCAAAGGCAATATCGGTCAGGTGATCACCCGCACCAATGCTGTGATGGGTGCTGCGGATCACGTCGTCGAACCCCAGTAGGCGCGCCACCATGTCACGGTCAATGGGAAAACCAGAACCAGTGAAAGCAGCTGCCCCTAACGGAGATTCGTTTACATTCTTAAAAGCCGTTGCAAGTCTACTTTGATCCTTGCCTAAAAAGGTGAGAATGCCCGCCAAATAGTGGGCAAAGGTGACGGGCTGTGCGGGTTGTGTGTGGGTATAGCCGGGCATGAGCGTGTCGATGTGAGCTTCGGCTCGGGTCTGTACGGCTTGGCGCAGCGCCAGCAGATCCGTGCAGAGTGCGAGCGTCTCTTGGCGGATGGCCATGCGCGCTAGCGCTTGCCCCAAATCGTTACGACTACGCGCAAGCTGCAAGTTGCCCCCAAAGTCTGCACCGACCTGTTCGATGATCTGCGATTCGACACGAAAGAAGAGATCCTCGACGCCGGGTTGGTAGCCAAGCGCGTCGACGCCCGTTGCGCGAATTTGCGCAACCGCATTGAGGATGGCAACAGCGTTTTGCATGGTGATGATCTGCTGGCGAGCGAGCATAATGGCATGCGCTTCGTGCGTAGCCAACATATGTGCAAAGAGATACTGTTGGGCGTCGTCGTACGCTGGGATGAGGACAGTTTGGCTATAGATTGGATGCGGGAATTGGGACATGATCTACTCGAAGAATTTTCTATTCGATGAACTGCCATGTGTCTGCGCCATCGAATTTTTTGACGGGAATCGGCTCGATCTCTTTATGGCTGGCCATGCGGAAGTTGAGCGCGATCCGCGGCGGTGCATCGGTGTTTAGCCCAAGCCAGTAGAGTACGCAGCCGCAGGTGGGGCAACGGTGAAAGTCAAGATCTTCATCGCCCCAGCGGTAGCTCTGCGTTTCGGCAGATTCGACTTCGATGATTATGTCGCTGGGCGAGTAATAGCCCCACAGCGAGCCGTAGCGATGGCACATCGAGCAGTTGCAGCTTGTGAGCGTTTCGGGTTTCTCGGCGGTAATTTTCACGTTTCCACAGTGGCAGCTTAGGTTCATGGCTATCCTTTTAAGCCTGTCAAGGCGATACCTTTGATGATTTGGCGCTGGAAGATAACGAAGACCAAAATTAGCGGGATTGTGGCGAGGCTTGCACCCGTCATGATCAGTTCCCAACTGGATATCGCTTCGCCTTGGAAGAAGTTGAGGCCCACGGGTAAGGTATAAAAATCGCTGCTGCTGGCAATGATTAATGGCCAAAGGTAGGCGTTCCAGTTGCCGATAAAGTTGAAGATACAGAGCGCGGCCACCGCAGGTTTGACGAGCGGCATGGCGACGCGCCACCAGATCCCGAGCTCGTTCATGCCATCGATGCGAGCTGCGTCGAGCAGATCGTTCGGCACGCCGTCGAAGAATTGGCGCATGAGAAAAATGCCAGTCGCGGTGATGATGCCGGGGAAGGCCAACCCCCAATATTGGGCCAATCCTTGATGCCAGTTGAGGCTGACGCTCATGGTGTACCATGGAATAATCAACATTTCGGTTGGGATCATCAATGTGGCAAGGATTGCCATAAAGATCAGGTTCTTGCCGGGGAACTCAAATTTGTTAAGCGTGTAGCCAACCAGCGAGTCGAAGATGGCGACGCAGAGCGTTGTAAAGCAGGCAATCAGTAGCGAGTTGAAGTACCAGCGGATAAATGCGCTTTCGGTAATCACTTTAATATAGTTGCCAAGCGTTGGATTTTCGGGCAAGAAGGTAAATCCAACTAGTTCGGTCGCCGGTTTGATGCTAGTGAGCAACATCCAAATAAATGGAACAACCATGATCACAGCACCCAGCGAAAGAAGCAGGTAGGCTAATGCCGTCCAAGCCGAGAATTTTCGGCGACGGGATCGATGTTGGACAAGATCCTCGGCAATACGTAGGGTGCGTTCGGCGCTACTTTCTACTGTCATAAGGAAGTCTGTGGTTGCATGATTATTGTTTCGGATATGGACGCTTGAATTTTACAGCGAAGACGCAAAGGCGCAAAGAAAAGCTTAATTTGCAGTTATAAATATTCTGCCCTAATACTCGACCCGACGCGATAAAAAGCGCAGTTGGATGATAGTGATAGCCAAAATAATAAAGAAGAGCACAACCGTTAATGCAGACGCATAACCCATGTTGAAGCGTGAAAAGCCTTCCTTGTAGACTTCGAGCACCACGGTCGTTGTGCTGTTAAGCGGGCCACCTGTTCCCTGCGGACTCATATTTTGGACGAGTGCAAAGAGGCGTAAAAATGAGACTGTTTGCAGCACGGCCAAATAGACAATAACGGGATTCAGCAGCGGCAATGTGATATGGCGGAAGAGCTTCCAGCCGCTTGCGCCATCTATGCCCGCGGCTTCGTAGTACATCTCTGGGATCTGCTGCAAGCCCGCCAAAAAAAGAATGACGGTAAAGCCAAGCGTTTGCCAGATGGCCACTGCGGTCACCGATCCAAGCGCCTGATCCGGGTGACCGGTAAAACGCTGCGGCGCTACCCCAAAGTAGCCCAAAATTTCGTTGAGCAACCCCTCGGGCCAGTTGTAGAGCCAGAGCCACACAAAGGCCACAGCCACAGCGGAGGTAACGTATGGAATAAAATAGGCAACGCGAAAAAATGCAGAGAAGCGCCGGATTTGATTGAGCATCATTGCCACGGCCAAACCCAATGCCATTTGGATCGGTACGCCGAGTAAAACGTAGCGTAAGGTGTTCCAAAATGCAGCGCGGACCGCGCTGCGTGGCTTGAAGAGATCTGCCCAGATTTCTTGGTAGTTGGTAAATCCAACCCAGTCGCCCGATGCTTGAAAGATGTTCCAATCACGAAAGCTAATGTTAAAAGCAAGCAGCGTCGGGTACCAGCGGATCACAACGTAGAAGATCAGGCTGACGCTGAGAAAAATATAGGCCCAAAGAACTTGGCGCTGCTTAAGAGAAAGATTCATAGTGTGGTGTGTGGGTTAATCAGTTTTCGGTAGGTCAGTTCGACGCGGGTAGCGCCGCCTATGGCTTCGACCAGATTGACAAGTCAATCGCTCACTCCCCGACTCACTCGTCGAACCGACCTACTGTTTACTTATTTTTACTATTTATTTATTGTTACTCTTGTTACTGGCTCCTACTGATCCGCCCAGTGTTCGTCGTACATTGCTTGGACCTTTTCGACAGCAAAATCTAGCTCGGCGCGCGGATCGGCGTCCGTCAGCACCACGGCGTCAAAGGCGTCAATGAGCGCCTGACGATCATCCGCTTCGTTGATGAAGAAGGTCGCCTGAGCGTAATCCAACCCACGGACAAACGCACCCAAGTTGGGATCGTCTAGCAGATCGGCGTTGCTTGCGGCTTCGAGTTGAGCGGGGAGTTCACCCACAATATCCACCCACAGCGCGCCTGCGTCTGCCGAGGTGATGAACTTGAGGAACTTAGCAGATGCCGCCATCCGGGCTGGGTCCGATGCACCTTTTTGGGTAATACCGTGAGTCCAGTACGAGCCGAAGGTTGCTTTATTTCCATCCACAGCTGGCAGTTCTGTTACGCCAAAGTTTAGGTCTGGCGCGTTCGAAGCAATGCTGCCCAAGCGGAAAGAGCCGTCGATGTGGAAGCAAACTTCACCGGCTAAGAAGCCATCCGGATCGCTTTCGTAGACGCCAGCGACACCCGTCTTGAGCTCGGTTTGGAAGCTAAGCATTTTCTCCCATGCTTCGTAGCCCCCTTCGGATGCATTCCACTGAACCGTGCGCCGATCGTCACTAAGCGGCTCTTGCCCAAATTGCGGCAGCAACACTTGGCGGAACCAGTGGTGCGCTTGCCCACTTGGATTTGGGATGAAGCCGTAAACCTCGAAATCGTCCCCGTCGCGTACGGTACACTGCACGGCCTGTTCTTCTAGCTCGTCCAGCGTGGTCGGTGGGCTTTCGGGGTCGAGTCCCGCAGCGGTCATTAGATCCTTATTATAGAAAAGAGCAAGCGAACGAACGGCGGTCGGCAATGTATAGAGCTTGCCATCAACCACTCCGGCTTGCACCATGGGGCTGAAGTCATCAAGTGTCGACATTGGAAACTCACTTTCGGGGAGCGGCACAAGGTATTCGCCCGCTATCCAGTCAAGTTGCCAGCCGTAGAAGAGCGTTGCTACATCGGGGCCAACGCCAGCCGGTACGCTGACAGCGATTTTGTCGCGGAAGTCTGCATACGGGATCTCGGAGTTGTGCACGACTTTAATGTCGGGATTTTCGGCCTCAAACATTTCGATGAGCTGGTCCATGGCTTCGATGCGAGCATCAAAGTTATATTGCCAGTACTCGATTTCAATTGGCTCATCGCTGGCCGCCATGCTTTCGTCATCACCATCAGCCGGTGCAGCCGCTGGCGCGGGACAAGCTGTTAGCACTAGCGCAAAAACTAGCAGCGAAGTTAAAAGAAAAATTCTGTTCTTCATTGTTACTCCTTTGTGTAGAGTTGTGGATAGAAATAAAAAGTAGGATAAACATGATCGTTGTGCGTGATTCGTGATTTGTGGGGTTAGACTATTGATGTGTGCCAGGCAACTATAGCGATAGATTGTTTGCTGCGCAAAGGGATCCGCCAATCACATTCCACGAATCACTTTGGCAGCTCAATCTTTAAGAGCCGAGCGGCATTCCCCGCAAAAATCTGCTGGATATGTTCATCTGGTATGTTTAGATCAAGACAATCGCGTACTTGGTCTTCTAAATAACGTTTGGCGAAACCACGTGGGAACCAGCTAGAATCAGAGCCAAAGATGATGCGACTGGGCCCAATGGTTTCGTAAAATTTACGGAACAGATACTTAACGGTCAAATTGCCCGGCACCCAGCGGATCCACTGAAGGCTGCCGCTTGTGTCAACGCTTACATTGGGGCAAGACCAGCAAAGTTGTAAGGTTTCTCGCTCCCAAGCACAGCCAAAATGCGGTACAATAAAATCTACTTCAGGGAAATATTTGGCGACATTATGCAATTTGAGTGGATTAATATTTTCGTGCCAAGCAATGCCGCCCGAACTACCCTGAATGCCAAAGTGGATTAGCACAGGTATGCCCAATTCGGCACACTTTTCCCATACGGGCCACGCATCGGGGTGCTCGATTGGCTCTTCAATCATGGGGGCCAATAACTTATAGCCACGCAGACCAAGTTCATTGACCCCATGCTCTAATTTTTCGACTGCGTTTGGAATAAATGGACTATGGTGGACAAAGCCCACAAAGCGCTCTGGCGACCAGCTACAAATTTGAGCTAAGTGTTCATTACCGCCGCCAGTGACAAAACCGATAGAGTGAATGCCGTGTTTGTCGAGTTCGGCAACCCACCGCTCGGCTTGAACTTCATCACCCGGGTGATCGTCGGGCTTTTCGGGCTGCGGGAAGCCCCACATCCGTCGCCAATGTTCTCCATAGGGACGCCCTTTCTCGCGGATCAGTGCTAGCCTTTCTGGAGAAATATTCTCCGTATAGTTTCGCATGGTATCGCCCATTTCTGCAAACCATGGTTTTTCGGTCGGGAAATGTGCATGGAAATCGATGATGTGAAATCCTTGGTACATGAAATATTTCTCCTAATAGATTCTTGTAGTGAAATCTTCGTGGCTCTTTGGGATCTCATGTGGTTGACGTTGCCATCACTCATCGTGGATCCATCCCGTCGAGTGCGTCGCATTTTGTCAACCATACGAGATCCAGTCAAACCATCTTTGTTAGTACAAATAGTATACTGCATATCTGTTATTTACGCCTCTCGATTTTTTATATAACATAAAAGAACGGTACCTTAATTCTTTAGCAAAAAGTAAGAAAGCAAGCAGCTAAATTTGGGTATAGTGCTAAAATACCAAAATACATTATGTGCTTATTCTTTTGAGATATCGATAGCATAGGCTAAGCCTTGTACAGAAAGCCAAAGCAGGTACCTCAAAATATTGAGATGGTACAAAAATCTACTCTAAAAATAACTAGGTTATGAAATGAATCCGTTCAAATTATATTTAATACGTTTCTTGCTCTGTAGTGCATTTCTATTAAGCTGCATATTGTTACCAGGTTGCCGGCCGTCGGCAACAGCTCAAGATACAGAGCAGGATTTAGCAAACAGCATAAATTCACAACAGGCTCCCCTCTATGCAGAATGGGTCGAAGGCTGGTTGGCAAACGAACACAATCTTTCGCTCGGCACATCGCTCTTTGCAATTGAAGAAGAAGTCGCGCTGGATCAATTCTACGCCAACAATATTCAAGTAGAGACGGTGTCAGTTTCAAACAGGCCCTTTAGCATGGCGCTACAGCTACAAACAGATCGCGCGCAGAACCTACCATGGGATAGTGGGATCTCTTCGAGAATAACTACGCCCATACAGGCAGATGACAATATTCTATTAACTTTCTGGGTGCGAGCGCTGGAAAGCGAGGCGGATCGCGGTGCGCTGCTTGTTACATTGCAAAAAAGTCAAAGCAACAAAGCAATCATAGGTGAACTTATTCCCATCGCTGCGGATTGGCAACAGATAACGCTGCTCGGTACAGCAGCAGAAGCCAGCGAAGCAGATGAAATCGTGCTCTTTTTTGGCACTGGCGCACAAACCCAAAAGTTAGAATTTGGCGGGCTAGCCTTACTAAACTATGAAAATTCTGTTCCCCGTGCGGCTCTACCCCAGATCGATCTACACACCTATACCGGTCAAGCAGCAGACGCAACGTGGCGGGCTACGGCAGATGAACGTATAGACCGCAATCGCAAAGCAGATCTAGAAGTCATCGTTCTGGACAGCGACAACAATCCGATTGAAGATGCTAGCGTTACAATAGAAATGCAGGAGCACGCCTTTGGCTTTGGCACAGCAATCAACACAAATACGCTTACGGGTAGCAGCAGTGATGCCGAAATCTATCGAAACAAATTTCTTGATTTAGATGGTAAAGGACACGGGTTTAATCGTGCCGTCCCCGAAAATGATCTAAAGTGGACAAGATGGGAATCAAGTGACGGGCAGTATCGGGAAAATGCAATCGCCGCCATTAATTGGCTGCAAGAGCACAATATCAAAGTGCGAGGCCACAATTTAATTTGGCCTAGTTGGTCTCACATGCCAGCCGATCTCAAAGTTCAACAAGACGATGTAGAGTATCTCGTCCAACGCACAAACAATCGCATTGTCGACATGCTGTCCGAACCATCGATCAAAGCACAGCTTTACGAATGGGATGTAGTAAACGAATTGCGCACAAATACAGACATTATCAATGCGTTAAATAGAGACGGCAACACACCCATTGGCGAAGCGATCTATTCAGATTGGTTTGAGCTAGCAGCAGAATCAGACGGTAACACAAAGCTTTTTATTAATGATTATGGCATGTTAAGCGATGGTGCATTGCTGGTTGGTCAACACAATCATTACAAATATTTTATCCAAGAATTAATCGACAATGGCGATCAGCTAGATGGGATCGGCTTGCAGAGCCATTTAGATTATCCGCTGGCCGGGCCAGAGCAACTATACGATCTGCTAAACGACTTTGCCAAATACAACAAAGATATTGTCATTACCGAATATGACATCTCACTGCGCTATCGAAATGAGAGCGATTTTGGCGAAGCAACGGCTGGAGCTTATACACGCGACTTTCTGACAACTATCTTTAGCCACCCCAGCGTGACGGGATTTCTCATGTGGGGCTATTGGGACGAGATCCACTGGCAAGATGATTCGCCCATGTTTCGCAAAGATTGGTCGATCAAACCAGCGGGGGAAGCCTTTATTGATTTGGTCTTCAACCAGTGGTGGACCGATGAAGAAGGAGAGACCAATGCAGATGGTCGCTATAAAACAAGAGGCTTCCTAGGTGAGTACACCATAACGGTAACAGTAGGGGCAGCGACAAAAACGGTTGATACACTCCTAACATCTGAAGATGGCAGCACAATCATCACCTTTGATAAAGCAGAAATACTCTATTCGACACATATACCCTTTGTTTCAAACAAAAACTAAGCTCTTTCGGCAACCGATCAGTCACACCCGGGAGTTGAATCTTCACGGCACTTCGTGAGTGTATCAAAGAAAAGTGAAAAACTAACCAAACAGCTTTTTGTCAGCATTCTTTTCCTGACAAATCACAGACGGGGCAAAACGTCAGCTTATTCTGAAGAGACATGTGTTATAGTACAAGCACCCCTAAGATTGTGCATATGCAACAAGCAAAGCACAAAAAATATTTATTTAATAAAACATAATAAGGGAGATATTTTATGGGGATACTCATTTCATTACTTAGTGGTGCAGTTGGCGGCAATGTCGCAGGCAACCTGATGAAAGGATCGTCGATGGGCGTTCTTGGAAACTCTATCGCCGGAATCGTTGGCGGTGGTGCAATTGGCGCTCCTGTGCTGAGCATGTTAGGTATGGCAACCGGCGGCGGCATGGATATCAGCAGCATTCTTGCCAGCGTAGCAAGTGGCGGTATCGGTGGTGGCGCTGTAATGGCTATCATCGGCGTAGTCAAAAATATGATGGCAAAAAGCTAAACGAGAGCTAGCCCATTCCAGATAGTACCCAATAACCGGACAGATTTGTCCGTTTAATATATCGAGGGGTTGACCAGATCCGGTCAATCCCTTTTTAATTCTCATAAATTGTTACACGAACCGTTTTTCGTTTCTGTCATTATTTTAGGCAAGGATGTACAAACTTACTGCTTATCGAAATGACAGCGAAATGCCTGCATGGTTGGCTATATCTTTTCCCCCATCGAAGACATGTGGACACTTTACCATCCGCAAGAACCCTTACTTTCCCCTCGCCCAAATCAACGCCTTCACTTCTTCCAATAAAGAAAGATTATCTAGGCAGAAATTTCGATCATCTTCCCAACGCATTGGCACACGATTTGCGTGTAACCCCTCGCCCACATCAGCCGATTGTGATAGCCCAATCTCGGTTCCATAGTAGATCACAGGCGGGTTCGGCATCTTAAGCAGGCCATTCAACGCAGCTAACAGTGCGGTGCGTTCATCGGCTGTTCCGTTCTTGGCCACAATCGAGCAAAAGCGATCCATGTCGTGGTTGTCGATAAACGCGAGCCGCACAAACTCTGGCGAATTTCGCTCTCCAGAAAAGTTCTGTTCCATTTCTGTTTTTTGAAATGTGGTACGGAATTTTTCTGGGTAAGCATAAAAATGTTCGTGTACAGCCAAAAAGTGCGCCAGTTCATCTACGTTCTGTTCTTCCCAACCAAAGGTTTTACGCAATGCCTCGTTGATCTGGAAATCGAGCACGCCATCCAGTCGACCCACAAAGCTTTGCAACATATCCGGCGTATCGATAATCTCGCCAAAACAAAAACAGTTGGGATCCAGCTCCTTACACGCACGATTAAAGTAGCTCCAAAAATCAGGGCCAGGTCCGTTGGCGTGATCCAGCCGATAACCGTCGATCTCAAACTCGCGAATCCAGTAGCGTGCATTCTCGATCATCCACTCGCGTGCGGCTGGGTTCTCCAGATTAATTTCGGGCAGTGTCTTTACGCCGAAAAAAGCGCGATAGCCAATCTCGGAATCATCAAAGGTAAACCACCCGCGATAGGAACTGTTGGGGTTTGCAAACGCATCTACAAAATAGGGATGCTCGTTCGACAAGTGATTGCAGGCTAAGTCCAGCACCACGCGCAAACCCCGCTCGTGTGCTCCATCCACCAGCGTGCGGAGAATCTTTTCGTCGCCCAGTCGCGGTTCTATCGAGCGGAAGTCCGTTGCATCGTACCCATGGGAGGACGGGCTAGGAAAGATCGGGCTGAGCCAGATCGTGTTGACCCCCAGCGCCGCCACATAATCGAGTTTGTCGATGACGCCTTGCAGCGTGCCGCCGAAAATATCCATCAAATCATCAGCATTCTCATGCCACGTCGCACCATCACCGGGATAGAATCGATCCACAAAAATATGATAGATGATCGCGTCGTACGCCCATTTGGGCACGGGGCGAGCGGGGACGTTTAGTGCAAAGATTGTACCGTCAGCCGGTTCGACGATTTGCGCACCGACGTCGGGCAATGCTTGCTCATTACTGTCCGCAGAAAAGTTCTGTCCCATCTCGTCTGTTTGGGATGTAGTACGGGGCGTTTCTGCCAAAGAAAGAAAATGACGCATGGCTGCCAGCTCGAGCGAGCGCTTTTCATGCGGGTAGTCGGCGAAGATTTCGGGCCGTTCGGTAGCAGATTCTTCGGTCGACCATGCGCCAATGCGGTAGCGCAACAGCACATCCTTGGTCAGCGCGGGAATCGTCGCGTGCCAGTGCGTCACGTATCCCCAAATGAGCGTATCCCACACGGTTTGGCCACGCTCGAACAACGCGATCCGGCCGTTCGACACGGTGTCGCGCGATCCAATTGGAACCGACCCGTCAATGGTGTAATAGCAAGCCAGTGCATCCACAGCGGCTGCGGGTCCCGTTGTGGCCGAAAGGGTGATTGCTTTATTCAGTTGGGGCAGTTGCGGTTGAATGCGATGCTGATGCACGACGCCACGCCGCAAGAGGCGATGGCGGTAGAGTTTGAGGGGGTCGGTTGAGAGGGTGCCGAAGATGAAGTCCAAAATTTTATCCGTTTTGGTGGGTTGGTTGCGGTATAAGGGGTTGTGCATGTTTGACCTCACCCTAGCCCTCTCCATTTCGCTTCACTGGAGAGGGCTAGGGTGAAGTCCAAACATTGCCGACCACAAAACACAATTCGTCACAATCAATACTCACGCGGTGTCGCATACGCCGCAATCGTCGCTGCGCGTTGACGGGTGCCCGCCATGTACGGAATGCGCCAAAAGGGCAGCCATGCCAATGCAACAAGATCGACATCCACATCGGTGCGGCGGGGCTTGATCTCATCCGTTTCCAAATTATCGAGCAGTTTGGCCCACTTCATCGTCACCTCTTCGGTGGCTTCGTCCAGCCCCTCATTTAGCTCATCGATCTCTTCTTTTAACTCTTCGATTACTTCCTTCGATTCTTCAATATCCTCGCGCGCGTTGACCGTCATGCGTCGCTTGTTGGCCGCAGCGCTAAAAGCCCGCGTGCTGCGCCGACCCAACACCGCACCCAGTACGCTCTCGCCGATGCCGAGCCACTCCGACCGTTTGCGGCTGTCGTAATCCGCCTCATCCGCGCTGAGTTCGCGCTTCTCTTTACTTAGCTTCTTCTCGATGCGTTCAATCTGTTTTTCGACCTTTTGCTGAAGCTTGTCCACTTCGGCATCGCGCGCCTCACGCGCGGCTTGTTGCAAACGCGCTTTGAACGCACGCTCATTCTCATCGGGATGCTGAAAGACGCCTAATCCGGGATGCGTTGTAATTTTCAGCTCTGAATTATAGTAGAGCCAATCGGCAAAATCCTTAGCAATCGAGCGCAATTCCCGGTCGTTGTTGGCCTTTTCGGGCACCGTGGCAAAGAATGGCCCCTGTTGCGGATCCACTCGTTCTGCCGACCGCAGCAAGTCGCGCAACGCAATCGGCAGTCGCTCTGCATCGGCCCAATCCACGCCGCCCATGCCGGTTGGTGCCGGGACCAGCAACATATGATCCCGACGCTGATCGATATC
>Ga0114957_1000868_pt1 | contig 36414 bp, 20 predicted proteins | sample BantaG_FD_87175 | JGI IMG/M metagenome (GOLD analysis project Ga0114957, IMG submission 87175) | Marine algal microbial communities from Bantry Bay, Ireland - BantryBay_4 metaG | ecosystem: Host-associated > Algae > Red algae > Unclassified | place: Bantry Bay, Ireland | collected 2014-11-21
AGTCAAATATGAATCTCTCAATTCTCAATACAAATCAGATAAGACCAACTGGACTTCACAACTAGCTAGTGCTACTTCTTCTCAGGTAAGAGAAATAGAAGTCATCAAGGAAGTTCCTGTCGTTAAAGAAGTAGAGATTATCAAGGAAATAGAAGTGATCAAAGAAGTGGAAGTGGTCAAGGAGGTGGAAGTCGTCAAGGAAGTAGAAGTCGTCAAGGAAATTGAAATAGAGAAAATCGTCGAAAAGCCTATTGAGGTCATCAAAGAAGTTGAGGTCATCAAGGAAGTAGAGGTGATCAAAGAGGTGCCTGTAGAGGTCATCAAGGAAGTCGAAGTGATCAAGGAAGTAGAGGTGATCAAAGAGGTGCCTGTAGAGGTCATCAAGGAAGTTGAAGTGATCAAGGAAGTAGAGGTGATCAAGGAGGTGCCTGTAGAGGTTATTAAAGAAGTCGAAGTGATCAAGGAAGTAGAGGTGATAAAGGAGGTGCCTGTAGATGTCATAAAAGAAGTTGAGGTTATCAAGGAGGTCGAAGTGATTAAGGAAGTACCTGTAGAGGTCATCAAAGAGGTAGAAAAGATAGTAGACAAAATCGTCGAGAAGCCAGTCGAGGTTATTAAAGAAGTCGAGGTCATCAAGGAAGTAGAGATCATCAAAGAAGTGCCTGTAGAAGTGATCAAAGAAGTCGAAGTGATCAAGGAGGTCGAGAAAATCGTTGAGAAGCCTGTAGAAGTCATCAAGGAAGTCGAAGTTATCAAGGAAGTAGAGGTGATCAAGGAAGTGCCTGTAGAAGTCATCAAGGAAGTCGAGGTGATCAAGGAAGTGGAGAAAATCGTTGAGAAGCCTGTCGAGGTCATTAAGGAGGTAGAAGTGATCAAAGAGGTCGAGGTGATCAAGGAAGTGCCTGTAGAAGTCATCAAGGAAGTCGAGGTCATCAAAGAAGTCGAAGTGATCAAAGAGGTAGAAGTGATCAAGGAAGTAGAGGTGATCAAAGAGGTGGAGAAAATCGTTGAGAAGCCTGTTGAGGTCATCAAAGAAGTGGAAGTGATCAAGGAAGTGGAGAAGATCGTTGAGAAGCCTGTTGAGGTCATCAAGGAAGTAGAAGTGATCAAGGAAGTGGAGAAGATCGTTGAGAAGCCTGTTGAAGTCATCAAGGAAGTAGAAGTGATCAAGGAAGTAGAGGTGGTCAAAGAGGTGCCTGTGGAAGTGATCAAGGAAGTAGAAGTGATTAAAGAAGTAGAGGTGATCAAAGAGGTGCCTGTGGAAGTGATCAAGGAAATAGAAGTGATCAAAGAAGTGCCTATTGAAATCATCAAAGAAGTAGAAGTTACACAATCTGTCGATTTGAATGCCCTTCAAATGCTGATGCAAGAAATGGCAACAGAAGAATCCAGATCAGTAGTAGGCACTAAAAATACTGGCAAGAAGATGGGTAAAGCAAAAACAGTTGCTACCAGAGAGAAAGCTATTACCAAAACAGCAAGTAAAACATCTTCTAAGTCAAAATCAGCAGAAGATAGCAAGGGGAAAAGCAAAGCGAAAAGCAAAAATGTTGCAGCCAAGTCAAAGACCAAATCCAAGACTACAACCAAGAAAGCCAGCGGCAAGAAAGATGACCTTACTAAAATAGAAGGCATCGGACCTAAGATTGCTGGATTATTGATCAAGGATAAGATCACCACCTTTGAAGCTCTTAGCAAATCCAAGGTGTCTACCCTGAAGGCTATACTTGAGAAAGCTGGGCCTAGATATCAAATGCACAACCCTGGCACATGGCCAAAACAATCAAAGCTAGCCGCTGCAGGCAAGTGGGATGCATTGAAAAAGCTCCAAGACGAGCTGGATGGTGGTAGATAATTCAATATTCCCATCTATGCTAGACGGTACAAGACAATATTGATAAAGGTGAGTGATTCCTAACAAGAATCACTCACCTTTTCTATTTCTCCAGATTACAATTCCTTCCTATAATTCTAATGCGCTCTCACTATAAAGCGAGAAAAATTACTTCCTATCTTCTTTCAAAAAGAAAAGTCTCAGTTATTTATTTTTTACATAATTTTGCGCTCGCTTAAGTAAGTAACTTTTGAATAATTTTTACCACACTTTATCAAACAAACGCGATGATCGAAAAATCAAAACTCATCAATGAGGTTGCTAAAAAATGCAAGATCTCAATTGAAAAAGCCACCAAGGCATATGAATGCATACTCAAAGAATCACCTACTTTCAGAAAGCACAAGCTAAAGTCAGGTGTCACAACCAAAGAGATCGCTGTTGCCGTTCCAGGTAAAACAAAAATCAAAACTGTAAAACTGACTAAGAAGGTTCCTGTCAAGTCCGTAAAGACGGTAGAAAAACTTGTAAAAGTACCTGTCAATAATAATGTAGTTGTATACAAAAGAGAGCAGAAGATCAAAGTGGTGGAAGTGATCAAAGAAGTACCGGTTATCCAAATCAAAGAGGTGATCAAGGAAGTGATAAGAGAAGTACCGGTTATCCAGGTTCAAGAAGTAGTGAAAGTTAAAACTGTCAAGCAAAAAGTTCCTGTAACAGTGATCAGAGAAGTGATCAAAGAAATCAAAGTCCCAGTCCCAGTGATCAAAGAGGTGATCAAAGAAGTCAAGGTAGAAGTACCTATTATCCAGACCGCCCAAAAGATCAAACTCAAGACAGTTAAAGTAAAAGTACCTGTCGCTAAGGTGAAAGAAGTGATCAAGAAAGTAGAAGTGATCAAAGAAGTGCCTGTAGAAATCTTCAAGGAGATAGAAGTCATAAAGGAAGTGATCAAAAAAGTACCGACTCCTATCTATAAAACTAAAACTGAATTCAAAAAAGTAGAAGTCACAGTAGAAGTACCCGTGGTAGTAGAAAAACCAACTATCAAGGAAGTCAAAGTCACTGAGAAAGTTCCTGTAGTAGCATGGAAAGAGATCAACAACATAAGAGAAGTCATTAAGGAAGTAGAGATCATCAAGGAAGTACCAGTAGAAGTGATCAAGGAAGTGGAAGTTATCAAGTCATTTGACATGAAGAACTTACAGAAGATGCTCGCTAAAATGAAGACAGTGGAATCTTCAAGAAAAGTTGTGGGCACAACCAGATTGAGTGGAGAAGCGACCGTAGTGGACAGAAGAGAATTAGGCTCTGGAGTAAAAGCAACGAAAGTAACTGGCACAGCCACCAAAGTATCAGGCAAAACAACCAGTAAAAGCCTAGGTACAACTTCTACAAAGAGTGCTGCCAAAGGTAGCACTTCTAAGAAGAGCGCTGCTAAATCTACCTCTAAAAAATCATCTGGTAAAGACGATTTGACCACGATCGAAGGCATAGGACCTAAGATTGCAGGCTTGCTGAATGCAGCTGGAATTAAGACATTCTCGCAGTTGGCTGATTCTAAGTTCGGCAAGTTGAAGAAAATTTTAACAGATGCAGGTCCTAGATATCAGATGCATGATCCGACGACCTGGCCTCAACAATCTGGGCTAGCAGCCAGTGGGAAGTGGGACGAACTAAAAACACTCCAAGACAAACTCGATGGAGGAAAATAAGCAAAACGCTTACAAAGTGACATTAATAAAGGGTGCTCTCATACTGAGGGCACCCTTTTTCTATCTACATTGTTGCTCTTTACTAACCTTAAATTGAGATGGACTGGATGTGCTTTTTATATTATGTGCTTGCTTGCCTGGGTGGTGCCGTATTGAGTTGGCTCATATTCAACAACAACGGTAAGCTTGAAGCTCTACAAAAAGATTCAGCAAACAGTAAAGCTGACCTTAATAAGCTACTCCTTGAATTCAAAGCTTACAGAGAAGATTCCAAGGCCAAAATCTACACTAAAGATGCTGAAATCTCCTTGCTCAAGAAAAAAATGAAATCCGCAAGCAATAATGAAGCGCTGGCGAAAGAACTGACCCAACAAAAAACCAAATACAGAACCCTTCAGAATAAATTACTACTTCTGGAAACCACTCGTCCAGACCGTACTCAAGATGCAGCAACCATCAAAAAACTGAAATCAGATCTGAAAGATCACATGGCAATCGTAGAGGACAAGAATTCTACTATAAAACGTATGCAAGCGAACCTTATAACTCAAAATCCATCTTCAGAAACAATAGACAAGGCGGCTTATGAGCAGAATATCAAAAAACAAAAAAAGCAACTCAAACGCCTCCAGAAAAAATATAAGAAACTTAAGTCTCAGTCCACGGCTGAAACACTGGACATAGATAAACTGATCACCTTATTGAAAAAAGGGGATCTGACTAAACGCCAGTAAAAGTAACTCAAAATCTAAATCAGCAAATAACTACTACATCAGATTCTTGAATCTAGGTCTTTTGGGTTTGAATTCTCCCTGCTCAGCTTTCTTCTGGGCTTCATAGGAAGAAAAGTTCCCTTCATAAAACCTTATAGTACTCTCATCCTCAAAAGCCAATATATGAGTGGCCAATCTATCTATGAACCATCTATCGTGAGAAATAACCAGTATGCAACCAGCGAAATTTTGAAGACCCTCTTCCAGCGCTCTCAAAGTGTTCACATCTATATCATTAGTAGGCTCATCCAGTAATAATACATTGCCACCTTCCTTCAAGGTGACAGCAAGATGAACACGATTCCGTTCTCCACCAGATAATACCTCCAGCTTCTTTTGCTGATCACCTCCAGCAAAATTAAACTTACTCAGATAAGCTCTGACATTGACCTCTTTCTTACCGACTGTAATCAAGTCCTGACCGCCACCCATTATTTCAAAGACCGTTTTTTCAGGTAATAAGTCCTCATGGGACTGATCCACATAACTCAGATCTACAGTGGAACCTATAACAATCTCCCCGGCATCTGGCTCCTCTTCTCCCATTATCATTCGGAACAAGGTAGACTTCCCTACACCATTAGCACCGATAATGCCTACAATTGCATTTTTAGGTATGGAAAAACTCAAGCCATCCATAAGAACTCGACCATCATAGGCCTTCTTCAGATTCTTGACTTCTATTACTTGATCACCCAAGCGCTCCCCAGGTGGAATGAATAGTTCCAGTTTTGACTCCCGTTCTTTGGTTTCGGCACCAGCCATTTTCTCATAAGCATTGAGTCTAGCTTTACCCTTGGCTTGCTTGGCCTTAGGATTCATCCTGGACCACTCCAGTTCTCTTTGCAAAGCCTTCTTTCTCTTCGACTCTTGCTTCTCCTCCTTGGCCAATCTATTGGATTTCTGTTCCAGCCACGTACTGTAATTCCCTTCCCACGGAATCCCTTCTCCTCTATCCAGCTCCAGAATCCACCCTGCAACGTTATCGAGAAAATACCTATCGTGAGTAACCGCTATCACTGTCCCAGGAAAGCTACTCAGAAACTGTTCCAGCCAGTGCACAGACTCCGCATCCAAGTGATTAGTCGGCTCATCCAGCAACAGAATATCAGGTTTACTGAGCAATAATCTACATAAAGCAACTCTCCTACGCTCACCTCCAGACAGGACCTTTACCAGCTGATCATCCGGCGGCAGACGGAGATTATCCATCGCTACCTCCAGAGTATGATCCAGCTCCCAGGCATTGAATATGTCCATCTTCTCAGCCAACTCACCTTGCTTCTCGAGCAATTTATTCATCTCGTCATCACTCATCGGCTCCATGAATTTTTCATTCACGGCATTATATTCACTGACGATGTCCACTATGTCTTGTAGACCTTCCTGGACAACTTCCTTCACCGTCTTGGTCTCATCAAGTTCAGGTTCTTGAGCCAGATAACCAATTTTGTATTCTTTATCAAAGGTGACTTTACCCTCATAATTAGTATCCAGACCAGCTATGATCTTCAAGAGACTGGACTTACCTGATCCATTGAGTCCCAGAACTCCGATCTTAGCGCCATAATAGAACGAAAGCCAGATGTTATTGAGTACTTTCTTTTTGGGTGGATAGGTCTTAGAAACCCCTTCCATTGAAAAAATGATCTTATTATCTGACATATGCTTTGATACTTTGTTTAAATCCAAAATTAGGAAAAGTTAAAAGGGTTCAAAGTGTTTAACAGGTCTCTTATGGGTGAATATTGTTGCGTCTATTGGTCTAGCAGCTAGAATAGTGGCGATCTGGCGCAGGCCCATCCCCAACGCCTAGCATCTAGCACTCTAGTATCTAGTGTCTAGTGTCTAGTGTCTAGTGTCTAGTGTCTAAAAATTTAATACCAATAATTAACCTTCAACACCAAGGCTCTATTATTACTTCTGACCGCTCTCGACTCCATCATCGTGCTCACTATATCATAATTGTCCAGGTAGACTAGAAACAAGTCAGACATTGGAGAAAATCGCCATTGCAGCCTACTGTTGATACCCATAAAATCAGATTGCTCAACGTACTGGAAAAGAGTCGTCCATAATAAATTCTTAGAGAAACCTATCTCTACCTTCGACAATAGGGCCGTTATCTTTGCATTTCCATATGGATCTGGAAACGATAAGTCATTCCATTGATACCCTAGGCTGAATCGCCCCCACGGCTGAATACGATATTGGGCATCTATGGCAAAATTATTTCGTGTTCCATTATAGAACCCACCTGTCGTTCCACTCAATGAAAATGAAAAAGCTTTACGCTGATCAGATTGAAATTCAAAGTTCAAGTCATTAAAAGTATATCGGCCTGCTGGCAAAGCTGTCTCGCCCGTAAAAGAGAAAGGATATAATAATTCTAGTTCACTGAGATTGAATCGGACTCCGAATTCCTCTCCACTTTTTAATGTCAGGAAATACCGGATTCTGTCATAGCGCTCATTAAAACTCCAATCAGGATTGAAAACTAGTAAATTCTCCACACCTAATCTGTGTCTGGAAACATTACTTTCTTCAGGACGTATGACATAATCAACAGAAGTGTAAGAAGAATTGGAACCCACCCTGATAACGGTATCTCTTACAGCATCGTAATTATCAATTCTGCCTAAAAATCCCATGTCGGCAAAGTAATTTTCCTGCACCATGAAAAAATCAGTGAAGATCTCCCAAGAAGGATTCTTAAAATTAAAGCCCAAGTTATATATGCCCTGATTCTCTTCAAAGCCCTGCTTAAAAGAACGATGACTACCCACCCAAGCAGAGACTTGTCCGTCTGATGAGAAATAGGCTGACTCCAAACTTACATTTCTACCATAGTCTCCGTCTACCAGTTCTCCATCAGCCATCGCCTGCCTATTCAAAAACATCCCCTGAACAAATGAAGTACCGAATTGCTTCTTCATGGAAAGAGCAGTCTGATTCTGAGCCAAGGCATTATCCGTCTTGAGTGACTGCACATTCATAAAACCCATTCGTAGATCTTTACTGAGATTCCCAGTGAGTCTTGCACCATATAGTATGGGAACTGCTTGTCTATCTTCATCCAGCCCTATTCTTCTAGAAAAAAACGGCCTTACAGCACCCGATCCAAAATCTGCAAAAAGGTCTCCGTTCTCCAGGAAAAAAGTTCTTTTCTCAGGTAGAAAAATATTAAACCTTGTAAGATTTGTAACTAACTCATCGACTTCTATTTGTGAAAAATCAGGATTAACAGTAAGATCCAGATTAAGAGATGAGCCCACCGCAACTCTGGCATCCATTCCAACATCAAAATCTGTGCTCAGCTCCTCTCCCACTTGCGTATTGACACCAGCTGTTACATACGGAATGAGATTGAAGTTTTTAGTTTTTTTTGTCGGAGGATTATCCCATACCATAGTGCCTGCAAAAGCCGGATTGGGTGGCCAGAAAGATTCTGGGACTGCTGTCCAATTGTGATACTCGTTACAATGCATGATGTTCCTCACGAAATTCAGACCCCACTCATCCGCACCTTCCTTATATCGCAGTATCTTGAAAGGAATTGCAAATTCTGCTGACCAGTAGGTATCTGAAATATCAGTCTCCACATACCACTTGTTACTCCAGTCACTATTGATACCCGAAGTCTGAGAATACAAGGCATCCCATTGCACACCCACTGCAGATGTCCCGAAAAGATTGGCGTTGATACGAGCATTGAAAGGATCGAGGATGATGGCTATTCCATCGTTATCCCAGTATTCATCCCTCTTGAGAGATTGTATGATGACGTCTTCAGTCTGAAAACATTTTGCAGCAACGTATAAATACTTATCGTCGTAAGTCATTCGCACCTCCGTCCTCGGATCTGCGCCTTCAGCAAAAAAAGGCACCTTTTGCCAGAAATCAGTTACGAGTTCTGTGCTAGACCATACAGCTTCATCTAGTTTTCCATCTATGGTTAGCGTTTCAGAAGTTTTGTGAATACATAGCTTGAAGTCTTGTTTGATATTAATTTTCATTTCCTGACATACACAGGAAAAGAAAAAAAACTGCAAAACAATAACCGACAGACTCTTCAGCATAAGTAGGTGTATTTCCGACCACAAAAATACGTTAATAACAATGCCTAGGTTTTCTTTAGGGTTAAAGTAACGGATAGTTCTTGACTGGTTTTGCGCTGTCAATAGGCAGCTTGCTCTAAAGCCAATAACTAAAAACTAATAAAGGAGCATTCAATAATTCACCATCCACAACAATCACATCCCTTGCAGCATTCACTACATTGATACTAAGCTTCACCCTGATAGCATTTGCTGAATTATCAAGTTCTTAAGTCTTAATTTAGTTCTGGCATTCACCGATAAGCTATTTGAAAAACTCATGCCATTATTCTTTATTTCAAGAAATCTAGATTTTTTACTACACCTGCCTCCATTCATGCTCAATTAGCTCAATCTGCTATCAAAAGTGTTCACTTTCATACTCTATACAATAGCACTTTCCTCACAAATCCATTTTCCGATAATCCCCAGTTTCCACCTTCCACCGCGTATTCAATAAAATAATTCCTACTCAGGCAGCGTTTTTTTTGGACAATATTCATAATTACTAATTGTTCATCAGTCCATCATATTTATTAAAATAAATATGACGACCACCCTATTGGTCCATAACTGAAAAACCTCAGTACAACATCCTGTATATCAGCGTTTTATGACATATTTCCAGCCAGCGGTAGTTCAACATTATCATTATGCATGGATTACTAAGGTTTTTTTAACAGCTAAAAAATCAGAACCAAGGAAGCGTTAAAAATCATCTCGACGTATAGGTCGGTGTAAACGATGGAACCAACCAACATAAATAACTACCCATCGCCAAGTCATAATCACTGATAAAAACTAAAATGATGAAAAAATTTCTTAACCTGATCGTAAGCTGCAGCCTCCTGATAATGGTGGCAATAAGCACTACATCAGCTAATGGAGGACCTGAAAACTTCTGCTTTGATGCAGATGTTCCAGTGGCTCAGGATAACTTGTCGGCTATGTGCCTGACAGCTCCAGTGCTTTTCTGCCCCCCGACCTATCTAGGTTGTCCTTCTGATGATGTGAATCCGTCTAACACCGGCTTTCCCATTGCCATGCCTGGAGATTCTAATTGTCCTACACCTGTCGTAAGTTTTTCAGACGTGGTCATCAGCAACACGAGCTGTCTGAAGATCATACACAGAACGTGGGAAGCCAGCTACCCTCCTGGAGGAGCAAGCATCAAACTACATTCCACTTGCCAGCAGACCTTATACCTTGAGGATGACCAGGCACCCTCTATCACTAACTGTCCCGCTGACTTGACCCTGGATCTATCTGTCAATTGCGACAGCTCGGCTATTTGGTCTCTGCCAGTTGCAGATGATTTATGTGGAATACAATACTTTATAACAACACATTTCAGTGGTGCCACCTTCTCTCAAGGAACAACCGCTGTAACTTATACTGCAGCAGATTTTTGTGGAAATGAGACAACTTGTAATTTCAGTGTGACTGTGACAGGTAGCTGTTGCGATGCACCGACACTCAGTTGTCCTGCCGATATCACGATCTGCCCTCTAGCGGATTCCAGCCCAGCAAGTACGGGATTTGCGACTGCTTCCATGGGCAGCTCGAACTGTGGTACGCCAGTTGTGACCTCTAATGATGTAACTATATCTTCAGGCCCTTGTAATGGTGCCTTCATAATAGAAAGAACCTGGACTGCAACTGACCCTAATACTAATAGTAATGTCAGCTGTACACAGCTGATTACCGCTGTAGATAACAACAACCCGATAATTACTAATGGACCGAGTGCCATTACATTGACCGGTACAGGAAATAATTGCACTGCTGTTGCCACTTGGGGAGAACCGACAGTATCAGATAATTGTGCAGCAATGTTATCATCAACTCATGCCAGTGGTACAACCTTCACTGAAGGAATGACCACAGTTACCTATACTGCAGTAGATAATTGTGGTAATCAGGCAACTTATAGTTTCAATGTGACTGTAGTATGTGTCTGTAATACGGCACCTGTACTAACATGTCCTGCTGATGTGACAGCTTGTCCTGGCAGTACAACGACACCTTCTGTCACAGGCGTGGCATCAGCTGTTGCTGGTGATCCGAGTTGCGGAGCACCGGGAATAAACTTTACAGATGTCACCACAAATGGAAATGGAACTTGCGGTGAGCTTACAATAGCTAGAACTTGGACTGCAACAGTCACGAATAATAATTCATTGACAACTAGTTGCGTGCAGCAAATCAGCCTCGTAGATGTGAATGCACCGACTATAACCAATACACCTCAGAACATCACATTGACTGGTAATGGTGCCAATTGTGAAGCGGTAGCTACTTGGGTACTACCGACAGCAACAGATGGATGCAGCTCAGCTAATCTGAGCGCAACTCATACTAGTGGCAGCACCTTCACGCAAGGAACCACAACAGTAACTTTTACTGCAGTGGATGATTGTGGCAATGTGTCAACTTCCAGCTTCAATGTGAGTGTGGTATGTGCCTGTAATACAGCACCAGTGTTAACGTGTCCTGCTGATGTGACAGCTTGTCCTGGCAGTACAACGACACCTTCTGTCACAGGCGTGGCATCAGCTGTCGCTGGCGATCCGAGTTGCGGAGCACCTGGAATAAACTTTACAGATGTCACCACTAATGGAAATGGAACTTGCGGTGAGCTTACCATCGCAAGAACTTGGACTGCAACAGTCACGAATAATAATTCATTGACAACTAGTTGTGTGCAGCAAATCAGCCTCATAGATGTGAATGCACCGACTATAACCAATACACCTCAGAACATCACATTGACTGGTAATGGTGCTAACTGTGCGGCAGTTGCCACTTGGATGCTTCCGTCCGCAACAGATGGATGCAGCACAACAAATCTGAGTGCCACTCACAATAGTGGCAGCACTTTTACACAAGGAACGACAACAGTAATATATACAGCTCAAGATGCTTGTGGTAATCAATCCACGACCAGCTTTACAGTAACAATAAATTGTTCTTGTAGCCAACCACCAGTCATCTCTTGCCCAGTAAATCATACGGCATGCCCTGAGTCAGGAACTGATCCTACAGTAACGGGTGCGGCAACAGCGGTAGCAGGAGATGCAAGTTGTGGAGCACCAGTCGTAACCTATAATGATGTAACTGTTTCTAGTGGGCCTTGTTCTTCTGAATTGGTTCTGGATAGAACTTGGACAGCTAGTTATACTAATTCTAATCTTACTGCATCTTGTGTCCAAACCATCTCACTTGAAGTTGATGACAATGGACCGGTGCTTACTAATATACCAGCAGACATAACTGTACATGGTAATGGTACTAACTGTGCAGTTCTAGTAAAATGGAGCGAACCTACGGCCACTGTTTCTTGTGGTACAGCGACTGTAAGTTCTAACTTTTCCAGTGGAACATCTTTCCCCGAAGGCTTGACCAATATAATATACACGGCAGTCGATGATTGTGGTAATTCTGTAATTGCCACTTTCAATGTTACTGTGGAATGTGCTGCAGGCTGTAGCTCTCCTCCAGTGATGACTTGCCCGCCCAATATGACGACTTGCGTAGGTGGAAGTATTCCATCACCATCTGTAGCGGGTGTAGCAACCGCCACACCTGGCGCAGCTAACTGTAACCAACCATTCATGTATTTCAGTGATTACATCACTAGTTTTGGAGCTTGCAATGGTGCATTGACAATAGAAAGAACCTGGACAGGATTTGATTTGAGTTCAGGGATGTCTTCCAACTGTGTGCAGATCTTGGAATTAGGAGACAGCGCAGCACCGGTAATCAGTAATGTTCCTGGTAATATCACTTTAAATGGAACTGGAACCAGTTGTGAAGCAACGGCCACCTGGACGGAGCCTACCGTGACAGATGATTGTGGTATCAATACTGTGACTTCTGATTTTACTAGTGGAGCGAGCTTCGGACAAGGAACAACTACTATAATATATACAGCTACTGATAATTGTGGTAATGTGACTACAGCAAGCTTTAATGTGGAAGTTCAGTGTTCTGCAGCAGTATGCTCTACTCCTCCGACAATAACTTGTCCTGCTAATCATATGAGTTGCCCTACAGGTACAGGATTACCAACGCCTTCCGCCATAGGAGTAGCAACGGCTGTGGCAGGATCTTCTGATTGTGGAACACCATTCATCACTTTCACTGATGCCTTGATCAATAGTAACAATTGTACTAATGGTGGTGGCACTTATCACAGAACTTGGATAGCAAGTGATCCATCTTCTCCGTCACTCTCAGCAACTTGTATACAGACGATAACTTTACAAGACAATACAATTCCAGTTATTACTAATCTACCAGGGAATATCTCGCTGGACGGAACTGGTGATGATTGCGAAGCAGCTGCCACATGGACAACACCGACAGCAACCGATGATTGTGGATTGGCTAGCTTGACCTCTTCTCATAATTCAGGTCAGACTTTCAGTCAAGGTTCTACTACCGTAACTTATACAGCCGTGGATAACTGTGGTAACGTCGTAACTGGATCATTCACAGTATCCATTAACTGTACGACTGCCACTTGCTCTACACCACCGACAATTTCTTGTCCTCCTAATTACACTGCTTGTGCAGATGGTAATACACCAGGTCTAAGTACTACGGGATACGCCTTTGGATTGATTACTGGACCTAATTGCTCAGGTACACCATACACAACTTTTACGGATGTTGTCGTTTCGACAGGACCTTGTGCAGCTGCATCAGTAATCAACAGAACGTGGACATCCACTGACCCTAATAACAAATTACAGAGCAGTTGTGTGCAGACTATATCACTGGTAGACAACAATCCACCAGCCATCGCTAATCTACCGAGCAACATAGTCGTGACTGGAAACGGATCAGGCTGTCAAGTTCCAGTGACTTGGTCTAGCCCTACGGCGACAGATGATTGCGGATTAAGTTCATTGACGCCGAATATTGCCAGCGGAATGATCTTTTCCCAAGGTACGACCAGCATCATTTATACAGCAGTAGACAACTGTGGAAACACGACGACAGCGTCATTTACAATAACTGTACAATGTGTAGGCTGTACGACACCACCTACCATCAGTTGCCCACCATCAATCACGACTTGCCTCGGTTCAGATACCGATCCTACCTTTACGGGGACTGCCATAGGTGCCATAACTGGTCCTAACTGTAGCGGCGCGGCTTACATATCTTATATGGATGTAGTTCAGTCTACAGGTCCCTGTGCAGGAGCAGAAGTGATCAATAGAACCTGGATGGCAACTAATCCATCTAATAATCTTGCAACGACTTGTAATCAAACGATAACCGTCACAGATGGCTCTATCCCAGTATTCAGTAATGTTCCTGGTGATATAGCGGTAACTGGAACAGGAGCTGGATGTCTAGTGCCCATTACTTGGAACGTGCCTGTTGTATCAGATGATTGTGGCATCGCCTCATTAACTGTTAGCCATACTAATGGAAGTTCATTCAGTGCCGGAACAACACCTGTAACTTATACAGCCACAGACAATTGTGGCAATAGCGTGACAGCCTCATTCAATGTGACTGTAACTTGTGAAGTATGTAATACAGCTCCAGGGATATCTTGTCCGCCAAACTATACAGCTTGTGTAGGCAGTGGCTCGACACCATCTTTTGCAGGTGTTGCCAATGGTTTCGCAACTGGAAATTGTACAGCAACTCCTTCCATAACCTTTACAGATAATACGATTTCAAATGGACCTTGTAATGGCGCCTTCGTTGCAGAGAGAACATGGGTAGCTAATGACGCTAATACCAATTTGAATACAAGTTGTATTCAACTGATAACTTTGGGTGACAATACAGGACCGGTTATCAATAACCTTCCTAATAATATAACAGTAACAGGAAACGGTAGCAACTGTCAAGTTCCCGTTACATGGACAACACCGACTGCAGCAGATAATTGTGGTACAGCAAGTGTAAACTCCAACTATGCAAGTGGAAGCACTTTCGGTCAGGGTTCTACTACTGTTACTTATACTGCAATCGATAATTGTGGTAATACTGCCACAGCTTCGTTTGTAGTGACAGTGACTTGTGCAGGTTGTAATACACCACCTGTTGCTTCATGTCCTCCTAATTATACAGCTTGTCCATCGACCAGTGTTTCTCCATCCGTTACTGGTGTTGCAAATGCTTACAACAATGGTGCTAACTGTAATGGTACACTTAATGTGACTTACACAGATAATATCACCAATGGATCTTGTGCAGGTGCTCAGACTATCCATAGAAATTGGACTGCAACTGATCCTAGCACGGGATTGAGTGGAACTTGTGTTCAGGTGATTTCACTAGTGGACAATACACCACCGGTACTGTCTAATATTCCAAATAATATTACAGTTACGGGCACAGGAAATAATTGTGCAGTTGCGGTAACTTGGTTAGAGCCTACAGCAACTGACAATTGTTCAGTCCTCTCTTCTGGATGCCAGTTTACAAATGGAGCTGTATTCACGGAAGGAACTTATAATGTAATTTATACAGCGACAGATCACTGTGGCAATGTCGGAACTGGCTCATTTACTATAACTGTATTGTGTGCTGGTTGTACGACACCACCAGTGGTATCCTGTCCTCCTAATTATACAGCTTGTCCATCGACCAGTGTTTCCCCATCCGTTACCGGTGTTGCAAATGCTTACAACAATGGCGCTAACTGTAATGGCACACCTAATGTGACTTACACGGATAATATCACCAATGGATCTTGTGCAGGTGCTCAGACTATCCATAGAAATTGGACGGCGACTGATCCTGGTACAGGATTGAGTGGAACTTGTGTTCAGGTGATTTCACTAGTGGATAATACACCACCAGTACTGTCTAATATTCCAAATAATATTACAGTTACAGGAACAGGAAATAATTGTGCAGTTGCGGTAACTTGGTTAGAGCCTACAGCAACTGATAACTGTTCAGTCCTCTCTTCTGGATGCCAGTTTACAAATGGAGCTGTATTCACGGAAGGAACTTACAATGTTATTTATACAGCGACAGACCACTGTGGCAATGTCGGAACTGGCTCATTTACTATAACTGTATTGTGTACTGGTTGTAATACGGCTCCCACCATAGCTTGCCCTGCTGACTATATGACTTGCCCATCAGGTGATACTTCACCTAGTGTTGCTGGAACAGCCACTGCTGGTAATAACGGTGCTAACTGTAACACGACACCAGTGGTTACATATAATGATGTGACAATTTCCAATGGCCCATGTACAGGTGCCAAAGTGATACAAAGAACATGGACTGCGACTGATCCTTCTACAAACTTGAGTAGCAGTTGTGTACAAATGATCACCTTGGATGATGACATAGCACCTACTTTCTCTACTACCCAGGTGGATATTTCCATCATAGGTTCTGGAACAAACTGCACGGCAGTTGCAACTTGGACAATACCAACAGCAACTGATGATTGTGGAGTAGATTATTACTACTGCGATTATGCCAGTGGTCATGCCTTTCCAGAAGGTGCAACGACAGTAACTTGTACTGCCGTCGATTTTTGTGGAAATGAAGCGACGACAACATTTGTAGTGACAGTAACTTGTGAAGTATGTACTTCTACACCGTTGATCACCTGCCCAGCAGATTATAACGCTTGCCCAGATGGAACTATTCCTTTGCCTTCTGTATCAGGTACAGCGACAGCAGTACCAGGAGAAACCAACTGTGAAACACCAGTTGTAACATATACTGACGTAGTAATAAGCACTGGACCTTGCGCTGGACAACAAGTAATAGAAAGAACGTGGACAGCAACAGATCCTACAGATGCAACACTGACTGCGACTTGTACTCAACTTATAACTCTGGAAGATACGACACCTCCAGTCTTGACAGGTTGTTCTCCTGGATTGATCCTACAAGGAACAATTACTAACACAGGGGGCGGAACTGGATCAGGTACAGGCTCTGGAACACCTGGAGGTCCTGGAACTGGAACAGAAGTATGTGAAGCTGTAGCGACGTGGCCGACACCGAACATGTCAGATGATTGCAGCACCATGACCTTAGTGGCTACTGACCAAGATGGAAATATTGTTGCTTCAGGAGATACTTTCCTAGAAGGAACAACGACGATAACATATACTGCTACAGATGCTTGTGGCAATGTTGCGACTTGCAGCTTTGACATAATCGTATCATGCAGTACTGAATGTGATATTGCACCTATTGCAATTTGCCCAGCTGATGTAACAGTTTGTATAGCTGCGGATATAACACCTGCTGCAACGGGTAATGCAACTTTTGTGAGTTACCCACTTTGTACAATTGGTGTGACACATTCTGATTCACTTTATGCAACCGGAACTTGTACTGGAGAAGCAACTATCGGTAGAACTTTCGTAGTGCATACGGAATTGACTGCGACTACACTTATGGATAGTTGTGTTCAGATAATAACAATAGAGAATACGGCACCGGAGATTGTCAGTTGCCCAGCAGACATTACTGTCAATGGTGATAATACGCCAGTGAGCTGGACTGCACCAGTGGTGACAGATGTTTGTGGTACTGCGATAACAACAAGTACACATGCTCCAGGAAGCACCTTCGAATGTGGATTGACTACAGTAACTTATACTGTGACAGATCTATGTGGTAATGTATTGACTTGTTCATTTGATGTGACTGTAGAGTGCACAGCGGGTGGATCAGGATTCAATAATTGTCCTTCTAATATGACTGTAGCTTGTGGAGAGCCGATCAACTGGACACCACCGAGTTACACAACGAATTGTACGACTTGTACTACTGGAGCGAACATACCAGGATTCATATATATGGGTAACCATGGAGGGTCTAACTATTACTGCTCCATGCAGCCAGCTCAATGGCCTGTAGCTAAGCAAGTCTGTGAAGCCAATGGCGGTTTCCTAGCCGATGTGAATAGTATGGAAGAAAATCAATTCTTAGCTGATCAGCTGAGCATACAGTCAGCGTGGATAGGATTGACTGATGTTAACAGTGAAGGAAATTTCACTTGGTGCAATGGACAGCCTGTAAACTATACTAACTGGTACCCAGGTCAGCCAAACAATTTCAACGGCTACCAGGATTACTGTGAAATGTTGAGTACAGGAGAATGGAATGATCAGAATAACAATTACTCATTAGAATTCATCATGGAGATACCATGCACGACAATAAGCCAGACAGCTGGACCAGCAGCTGGTTCAGCACAGAACGCTGGAACCTATACAGTGACTTATACAGTGAATGATCCATGTGGGTCAACTGAGACTTGCAGTTTTGATGTTACTGTTGAAGAATGTACCTATACGACTTGTAGCTCAGGAGGCCTAGTATCTACTTATCACTACATAGATGGTTGTGATTTCGGCAGCATATCAAATACTTCAGGAGACAATGGAGGTTATGCTGACTTCACTTCCATATGTGAGACGATAGAGCCAGGCTTGTATGTCCCGATCAGTTTGACGCCAGGATTTGGAGGAGCTAAGCCTCACCAACTTTACTGGACTATATGGATTGATTTCAACCAGGATGGTGATTACTATGACAACTATGAGTTTGTAGCATATGGTGCGGCCAGCTCAGTGATAAACGGAGGAATCACAATTCCTACAGGCATTCCTAATGGTACTTGTAATATGAGAGTGACGTGTAAGTTAGGTGGCTATGCCACTGATCCTTGTGAGGTGTATTTATATGGTGAGACAGAGGACTATTGTATCAATGTGATCAATGGTACACTGAAACCAGATGGCGATATCGATGGGCTGAAATCCACTAGTCAGTCAGATCCTGTATTGCTGACTACCATGGATATACCATCATCTGATAAGGCGGATCATTCTGACAATGGAGTGAGCACAACTACTGAAGAAATGCCAGCTACGCTAGACAGAAATGAAGAACTGGAAGATGGTGAAGAAGTGCTGACTGTCAAGGTTTATCCTAATCCAGTATCCACTACGATGAATGTGGAGCTGAATCAGTCAGATTCTGTTACAGCGATAGGCTTATTTGACATACAAGGTAGACAACTAAAAGAACTGGAAGTTGCGGATCGCATCAGCTCCAATGTTTCTGATTTCGAAGGCGGTACTTATCTACTCCGGGTGATGAATGACGACGGTAAGGTTATTACTAAACAGATAATGATACTACGATGAAATAAGAGATAACAGATAGATAGTGTCAGTAGAAAGGTTGTTCCAAAAAGATGGGGCAGCCTTCTACTTTTTTTGGGGAGCACTAGTTTCTGTATTGTCATTACTCTTTGTTAAATTTAGGTGTATGCACCACTGACAATCTCATATGCAAAAACTGATTTTACTTATATCCATGGTACTTGTGTCTCTTTCTGTTTCAGGTCAGATTGAACTGTCTGATGGTCTTCAGGCTTATTTTCCATTCAATGGCAATGCTAATGATGAAAGTGGAAGCAATCATACTTCTGAAATATCAGGTGCTGTTTTAGATTCTGATAAGAATGGATTCTTTGAGCGGTCATTTTCTTTTGATGGAATTGATGATTATATCCAAATTCTAAACGCCAATGCGCTAGATTTCAATAATCAAGAATCTTTTGCCATATCCCTCTGGTTCAAAGCAGGAGAATCAACTTCTGGAGAGTCATCAAGTGATATCCTTTCGAAATGGCAATCAGCAAGTCTTGGCGACCCTTATTCATATACTGTCCGAATAACTACAAAATCTGCTTCTAATCCAGGAGAGGTTTCAGTTTCTAGATTTGACAGTAATAATCCAGGTTGTGGGAATGTAATTTCCATAAGAAGCGAGCCTATTTATAATGATGAAGAATGGCATCATATCGTCTACCAACTAACAGAAAACAACTTATTAGAGCTATTTGTCGATTGCGAATTGATAGGAACAATGGAAGATTCATCGAGCTGTTCATTTATCAGTAACAGTGACATATTTCTAGGAATGAGAACACCTCTCAATAGCAATTCCATCCAACCTTACGCAGGAAACATTGACGAATTAAGAATCTATGACAGGCAGTTATCAATGGAAGAAATAGAATTATTATGCTCACAGGTCAATACGACTGCTAATATTGAACGCATAAATAAAGTCGAAATTTTTCCCAACCCAACCAACGGTAATGTAACAATTGTCCCTAAAAAGGAAACAAAGTTGGCATCAGGAAAAGTGTATGATTTGAATGGATCTTTTATTATGAATATGGAATCACCTAATTTTCAATTGATTGGATCTCAAGGAGTCTATTTACTTGTTCTCAGATTTGAAGATGGAACAACATCCTTACACAGAATCATAAAAACCAATACTGATAGAGTCTAAGACTGCTGCTAAACCACTCAAAGGATTAGATCACCTTATTCAAGATTGCAGTAATCTTATCAATATGCTGATCTAGTCTATAATTTTCTTGGATATTCTTTTGACATGCTGACCTCCATACACTAAGGTCTGACAGCTCCGCTAGTTTGAGCATCTGTGTAGCCATACCATCTATGTCACCTTCCTCCACCAGATAACCATGAACTCCCTCTTCTACAGTATCTGGAATTCCAGCATGTCGGGTCGATACAACTGGACAACCGCAAGCCATTGCCTCTAGAATAGACACAGGCGTGCCTTCGGAGTCTCCATCTGCAGCTCTGATGGAATGTTGAAGAAAAATTGATGTTTGATTCATTAAGTTAGCTACTTCTTGGGGTAATTTTCTACCAAGAAGTTTAATAGAATCCTGCAATCCTTTCTCAGCGATATAGGATTTACAAGCTGCCCATAAAGGTCCATCTCCTACCATATCAAGATGCGCATCAGCGTGAACAGCGAGAAATTTTTCAAAAGCTTGGATTGTCCATAAAGGTGCTTTCTTATCACAAAATCTACCGACTGCCAGAAATGAGTTGGCTCGTCGCTCTAAGCCTTGATCAGTAAAAACTTCAGTATTAGGACTGCAAGGATTGATAATGATTTTATCCTCTGGTGCCCCCAATTTCATCAGTTGAATCTTCATAGCCTTGGAAACACAAAAGATATATGGTGCTTTTCTGAAAAGTCTAACATACTTTTTTCCAAATCTTTTCAAGGTATCATAATGAAAAGCATCGCGGCCATGGAAGTAAGGAATAATAGGAATGTCCAATTGCTCACAGATATCCATCAAGTAAGTACCTGTAGGACCGTATTCTGCTAAGACTGCACCTATCATTTGACCTCTTAAAAAACCAACTAAAGCCTTTCTGCGTAAGCAATAGCCTATGCCAGACTCTGCAAATAACCTGTCGATGCCTGCTTCCAGATAATTGAACACAATATTAGTAGAGAAGAGCTTATTGTCTAAACCATCATATAATGGGTAATATCCTCTATTAGGCAAGGAATAGACATTGAATGTATTGAAGGGGAGGTGCTGGAGGTGTGCATTGATGAAGGTCTCTGAGTAGCCTGGTTTCAGAGGAGATTGAACGACTAGGTTCATAGGATGATTTTCAGAATTACTGATTTCATAGGCAGCTTAAATGTAGAAAATATATGAACATATTACAATATTCATTTATATTACCCTGCTTAACACAGTACAAATTGAAATATTGAACAGAGCAGTCATATACTACAAAGACACAGATAATATAGGAGATGATATCCAGACCCTCGCAGCCAGTCAGCTCATAGGCAACGTGGATACTTATCTGGATAGAGAGCAGATGCACACTTACAACGGCCCAGAAGTCAATGCCTTGTGTAATGGATATTTTATGTGGGATCCAACCCACTGGCCACCCTCAGATAAAATAGATCCTCTTTTTATTTCCTTTCATATCAGTAGCTTGAATCAGTGCCAAGAAATCATGGCCAGACCAGAGCTCGCAGATTACTATAACAATAATGGTCCCATAGGCTGTAGAGATCATAAAACAAAAGATATTCTCCAAGCCATAGGCGTGGACGCTTATTACTCTTCTTGCTTGACACAAACTCTAGAGAAGAAGAAAGGTCTAAAATCCTCTGGTGAGATTCTATTTGTGGATGCTTTTCTCAAAATGAACAATCAAGACTATGAGGACTACTTCATTGATAAGATGGTTCCACCTTCCTTGAAATCCAAAGTTGATGTAGTCAGACATTCTAAAAAAATAAAGCATCTACCTATTTCTGAGCGGCTTGCCCTTGCTGAGCAACATGTCGATAGATACGCGGCAGCTGATCTGGTGATAACTTCCCGCATACATTGTGCACTACCCTGCCTAGCTTATGGGACGCCAGTATATTTCATGGATCTAGGCTACGATCGAAAAGGTGCTAGAGCCAGATTCAAAGGCATTTTGGATATGATGAATATTGTATCTCAATCTTCAATACCTTTCAGTAGTAACCGTCCACACATCAAGGTGCTACGTAAGCTCAATGCCTACAAACTATTCAAAGGAACGTCTGATAAAGCAATAGATTGGGATCACGCAGAAAACAAATCTCCATTACCCCAGAGTCACAAGGAAAAAATCAGTCGTATCGTACATGAAAAATTCCCAAGATGATTAAGAAATTACTATTTGCTTACCAGAATAACAAAATAAAAAAGCAAGACCCCGTCATGCAACACATTCTGGATAATAACCTGTCCTATCTTAAAGCTATTGATTTCCAAGCCTTGGATAAAACCATACACCGACTGAATGACCAGAAAGTTTCTGGAATATTCATGGAGGCAGGTTGTGCACTGGGTGGAAGTGCCATTTACATAGCTGACAAAAAAGGCCCTCTGAGAACTTTTAAAATCTACGATGTATTCGATATGATTCCACCACCTTCAGGAGATGATGAAGATGATGTGCACAAACGCTATGAAATCATCAAAAGTGGTAAATCCACTGGTATCAACAACGATACATACTATGGTTATGAAAAAGACCTACTCCAAAGAGTGAAAAATAACTTTACTGAAGCTGGTATCGATCTGGATGAAAAAATAGAATTCATCAAAGGTAAATTTCAGGAAACCATGGAAATCTCAGAACCGGTAGCTTTTGCCCACATTGACTGCGACTGGTATGAATCTGTGATGGTTTGCCTGAATAAAATAGTCCCACATCTCAGCATAGGTGGTGAAATCATATTAGACGATTACTTTGTGTGGTCGGGCTGTCAGAAAGCTACAGATCAGTTTCTTGCCGATTCTAACCTAAGCTTTGAAAAATATGGTGAAAGAAAGCTACACCTGGTAAGAAAGTCTTAGAAATCTTACAGGATTTACGTCCTGATCAGTGAATCTTACGTATGGCAAAACTCGGATGAATATCCAATTCATGAGTGAGATATATCAAAGCGAAATCATGCTTGAGGCAACATTCCCTCACCGCCTCTATAACACCATAGCGGACGACGCCATCCCAGTTTCCTTGAATATAGTCATGTCCCGCAATGATGCCTCCAGCTTTCATTTTAGGAACTAATAAATCCAGTTCTCTTTTGGTATTTTCATAGAGGTGATCTGTATCCAAGTAGACCCAGTCAAAGTAGCTGTCAGGAAAAGTAGGAATAACTTCAGTAGACATCCCGAGATTAATCTCAATTTTGCCTTTTTCTATCTCTTGGCCAAATTTTCTCTCCACTTCCTTCCTTATTCCAACATGATAGCGATCAGTCGACCACATATCCACCAGATGAAGCTTGGTGGGCTTGCATTGAGCTAATATCTTGGAAGAAAATTCTCCTCTATTGACTCCTATCTCGGCCACAACAGCATTTTTAGGAAGTAGATTTATCAGTGTATCTCTATCAGGAAGATTCTTACAAGAATTTAAATGACTTGGCTTGAAAGCAATTTTAGTGTAATGAGAAAAAGCAGCTGGATTCACATTGCGCATCAGTCTTCTTCCAAGATACATTTTAGCACGAGTTAATAAGGACACTTCTTTGTTTTTATAAGACACTTGAAAAAGGAACAAAGATATGAAAATGAGTAAGTTGCTTTGGCTAATAAGTTATCAAGCAACTGGCTGTTCAAAAAAAAATAAGAGCTCGTTAGCTTCACAAATTCAACCCTGCAATCCACTCCACTATCCTATCCATCACCCCTTCGTTAAACGTTTCTTCAGATTCATAGTACTCGTAAGTATTCCAGTCATCGACTTTCTGGAATAGATGATTGATGGAATCCAGTGCTATGCATTCGTAATGTGGCGCATTGCTCTTGGCCAAATGCTGGCTATAACCCCGTATGTTTTCCAAGGCAGTCACTTGAATGTCCATTTTTCCATTCAAAGCTAGGACTGGGATGCTGAGGCGCTCAATAATAGGTCCAGGTTCATAATTAATAAAATAACGTAGCCACGGCAATAAATAGGAACCGGCGCTATGAAAGTAAAATGCCTCTCTGGACGGACCATAATTTTTCTGGTTACTGCTGTCCCTGCTCTCATAGAACTCGTAACACAATTTTTTTAGTGGACCGTACAACGAGTCTTTGGGTGACTCTACATCAATTAGGGCATAAGCTTTTCTTAAAAAGATCAGATAATCACTTATCTCACTCTCGTCGATTCCCTGATCTCTGAGAATATTACCGTTCTGGATAATCATCAACTCCGCAATAGGTAAAGAGGGTCCTGCCAACGATACTATGAAATCCACTCGCTCTTCCTCCACTGCGGCCATCGGCGCTATCATCCCGCCTTCACTATGACCTATCAGGCCTATATGCTCATAACCAAGACTATCCATTTTTCTGACTACTGCCAATACATCCCCTTTCAAATCCTCAGAAGTGGCATCATGATAACTTCCTTCTGACTTTCCGGCTCCACGCTCATCATATCGCAATACAGCTACTCCGTTTCTCGTGAGATGATCGGCCAGAACAAGGAAGGGCTTGTGGTCAAACACCTCTGAATTCCTATTCTGAAGACCTGAGCCAGAAATGAGCACAACCACAGGAAAATTTTTACCGGTGGCAGGTAAAGTCAAGGTTCCAGAAAGAGTAAAATCCTCAAGACTATTGTATATCGAGACCTCATGTTCAGAGTAATCATAAGCTTTTAACGGAAGTTGTGACCGAGCAGGCGGCAAGAATGAATCCACTCTAGTCATAATGATGGGTTCTACTACTGCATTCTGATGCCACTCTGCATTGAGCGAATCTTTATTTATCTGATTTAAGAAAAGCTGAATCGATTGTGTACCCGTTAATGAGAAAGTTGCCAGCCACTCCTTACCACCTATTTCTTCTTGTAATTCAGTATCCACAGTAATCCCTAGCATAGGAAGGTGAACTGAGGCATGGGTGACGGTAGAATCTACTTCTATTTTCAATTCCACTCTTAAGTTCTTGTCTATTCTTCCAGACCAATATCCCATAAGCTCACTCTGACCTCTAAGAGTTCCTTTAGATATCAGTACTAACATCACAATTAGAAGTCTTTGCATATCACACAAGTTATGGGGTAAAAGTAGCCTGAATATCAGATGAATCCTTTCCAGAAGGGACTTTATGGCATTTTCCACTGTAGTTGTAGGGAAACAAAAAAGGCCAAGATGATAACACCTTGGCCTTTATATTACTTATGAACGACTATTTTCTTTTTCTAGTCGATCTTTTCTTAGCCTTCTTAGCAGGCTTTCTCTTAGCCGTTTTTTTTTGGGCTTTTACCTTCTTAGCACTTTTTTTTGCTGCTTTCTTAGCCTTTGCTGCTTTCTTCTTTTCTGCTGCTGCTGCTCTTTTCTTAGCTGCCGATTCTTTTTTCTTAGCTGATGCTGCTCTTTTCTTAGCTGCTGCTACCGCTTTTTTCTTTGCTGCTGACTCTCTTCTTTTCTCAGCTGCAACTTTTCTTTTGGCTGCTGCTGCTGCTTTTCTTCTTGCAGTTGCTTCTCTTTTCTTAGCTGCTGCTGCTTTCTTTCTTGTTGCCGCTGCTGCTCTCTTCTTAGCTGCTGCTGCTTTCTTTCTTGCCGCCGCTGCTGCTCTCTTTTCAGCTGCTCTTTGCTTCCTAGCTGCTGCTGCTGCTCTTTTCTTAGCTGCTGCTGCTGCTTTTTTTCTAGCTGCAGTTTCTTTTTTCTTAAGAGCTGCCAATCTTTTCTTCTCTCTAGCGGCTTCTTGTCTTCTTACAGTTGCGATTGCCTTTGCAACAGCTGCTTGCTCTCTCTTCTTAGCATCTGCTGCTCTTTTCTTAGCTGCTGCTGCTTCCTTTCGTTCTTTTGCTGCTGCTGCTTTTGCTTTTTTAGCTGCTGCTGCTGCTTTTGCTTTCATAGCTGTTTCAGCTTTTCTTTTCTTTGCTAAGGCTGCTGCTTTTCTCTTTGCAGCTGCAGTAGTGTTAGATTTTCTTCTTTTTGCCATAATTTGAATTTCTTCTAGCCCATTACAATTTTCCAAAATTGAGGAGAGCTTTTGAATAATTTACTTTTGATTAAAAAAATGTTTTTATAATATATAACAAATATATACCATGTTCGTCACTAATAGTATGCAAGAGTATAAAGTTTATTTACTCTTTGCTTAAAAAAGGCTATCTAAAAAATATATTAGCCGATTTCTTTGTGATAATGTCAAGAAATGTTCCAATTTTTTATCAAAAAAGTAATTCTACAACCTAAAAATAAATAAGGCCCTGAGCATTTGATTAATTTACCTTCGACTAAGAACAGAATTTATTATTACCATCACACTCACAATTTTTTCAAACTCTATTATAATGACTATAATTAGCTTTGTTTCAAGTGTTTACAACACAATTTCATGAGGATTGCAATAATAGGCGGCGGCGCAGCTGGATTTTTTTCTGCCTTAAGTGTCAAGGAAAATTATTCGGAATCAGAAGTAGTGATTTTTGAAAAATCTAAAAGAACTTTATCAAAGGTTAAAATTTCAGGTGGTGGTAGATGCAATGTGACTAATGGTTGCTTCAAAGTATCGGAATTGTGCAAAGCCTATCCGAGAGGGGGAAAAAAACTCAGAAAAGCTTTCAAATTATTCAACACCAGAGACACTATGAACTGGTTTGAGTCCAGAAATGTGCCTTTAGTCATACAACAAGATGCCTGTGTTTTCCCTCAGAGCCAAAATTCTCAAACAGTAATCGATTGCTTTGTGAACGAGGCCCGAAAAAATAGAATTAAAATTCAGTTGAGTAGCGGCGTAGAATCAATAGAAAATCATAATGGACAATTGAAAATATCTTTTGGAAAACCAGAGCTGCAACCACTATATTTTGATAAAGTAATCATTTGTACTGGTGGATCACCTAAATCTTCAGGTCTGGAGTGGGTGAAAACCCTAGGTCACACAATTGTCGACCCCGTTCCCTCTCTATTCACTTTTAACATGCCTTCAGAACCTGTCAAGAAACTGATGGGCATCGTTGTAGAAAAAACGATGGTTTCTGTTCCTGGAACAAAATTAAAATCTGACGGCCCTTTACTCATCACGCATTGGGGTATGAGTGGCCCGGCAATATTAAAACTTTCTTCATTTGGTGCCAGGATATTGAGCGAACTCAATTACGACTTTGAAATTCTTGTAAACTGGGTCAATGAAAAAAATAAAAACTTGGTTAAAGAGCAGTTGATTTCGATTTCAAATGAGCACTCAAAGAAAAAAATTATCAATTATCGTCCATATACTGGAATTTCAAACCGATTATGGGAATACCTGATTGATAGAGTAAAAATTTCAAATGAAAGGATGTGGGGTGAACTAGGATCAAAATCTCACAACAAACTCAAAGACATTCTCACTAATGATCGCTATAAAGTGAGTGGAAAAACAACTTTCAAAGAAGAATTTGTCACTTGTGGTGGTGTAAGTCTAGATGACATAGATATGAATACGATGCAGAGTAAGATTATACCTCAACTATATTTTGCAGGAGAAGTGATGGATATCGATGCTATAACAGGCGGTTATAATTTTCAAGCAGCATGGACTACGGGATTTATTGCAGGAAAACTGCAGTAATGGTAATAAAAAGTGAATTCAATATTTCAATAATATCTTCACGCCTCTATTCCTGTTTCTCTTATATAGGGTGTAATTATCAGTCAATGGCGTTGATTATCCTTTTCCGATTGCCCTCAGGATCATATTGTCAATTTCATACAAGTTTTTAGGATTTTCAGCACAATCTCCTCTCGATGGGATGAAAGTGTCTGATTATGAGTAGTGGAGCCCACATCACCTGTGTGGCCGCTTATATTGATTTCTTTGGGTTCTAGAGAACAGATCTTCTCGCAATATTTTTTTGCTTAACGGATTTCCGTTAGACTCAGACTGTAGATCCAATGGTAAAGAATACAGAATTGAGCAGTGTCATCCTTATCTGTCTTCCTCACTGGACAAGTAGGCAAGCGTACTTATGACCTTAGCATGACCTATATACAGAAGCGATCTACATAACTTTGGAAATACGAGACTGGGACAAGATAAGTTCCTGCAACAGGTTTTTGAAGTCCTTTTTCATTTTCATTCCATGGCCAGATCATTGTCCACCACTTTTTCATCATTTACCCATAAGAGGGAACCGTCATCAGAATTCAGAGAAAATTCATAACAACCCAGAGCTGTTATCATGTCTTCGGAATCCTGTAATATCGCGAATTGTGTTTTCAATTTAAGATGTCCAGGAAGCCCTTCAAGGAATATGTCTCAGGAATAACCAATTCTTCCGAGGTAATCTCCATCAGCACTGGATAATCCCTGACAAATTCTCCATATTTCTCCTGTAGGCCTACCGCCTTGTCTTACTTATTTTTTATCAGTTTTTATGGAGTGGACCACTAAATACCGAGAAAGCAGGATCTGGCCTGGATAGATCACAGCTTACAACAACTCAGAATCAATAGAACTGAAAAGCCCACAGCTATTCTCGTCATACCACATATTCTAATTTTGAACGCAGAAGTGCAACCAAATAATTAGTTGCACTTAAGACTTACTACGCTTTGGCCATAGCCCTATAAGAAGAATGGCTTGCTTCATTACTGAAACAAGCCATTCTCTTTATACGTATAAGGCCATTGCCTTGAGTATTCTATAAGTAAGGCGCTAGAACTAACGCCACTACTGACATCAATTTCAATAAGATATTCAATGAAGGTCCTGAGGTATCCTTAAATGGATCACCTACTGTATCCCCTACCACTGTCGCCTTGTGCGGTTCCGAGCCTTTGTAGTACATCTGTCCCTTAATGCTCACACCTTCCTCGAACATCTTCTTAGCGTTATCCCAAGCACCACCAGCATTGGACTGGAAGATGGCCATAAGGACACCACAGACCGTTACACCGGCTAATAGACCACCCAACATCTCTGCTCCACCTCCGAATCCGATGATAACAGGTGAAATAACGGCAATCAGACCAGGTACGATCATCTCACGGATAGAAGCCTTAGTGGAAATATCCACACATTTATCATACTCTGCTTTTCCATCTGCCGCTTCAAAAGTCTTCACATCCGCTGCAGACCAAGTGCTCTGCTCCGCGCCATCATATTTTTTCATCACTGCAAGAGCTGCTTTTAATTCAGGAATATCCTTGAACTGTCTTCTTACCTCTTGGATCATGTCCATCGCTGCTCTGCCTACTGCATTCATGGATAGCGCAGAAAAAAGGAACGGTAACATACCGCCTATAAGCAGTCCTGCCATTACGGTAGGATTGGCAATATTGATAGAGTTGATACCTGCAGTCGCCATAAAAGCCGCAAATAATGCCAGCGCCGTCAAAGCCGCTGACCCAATCGCAAAACCCTTACCGATCGCCGCAGTCGTATTACCTACTGCGTCCAGCTTATCAGTTCTTTCTCTTACTTCCTTCGGTAATTCCGCCATCTCAGCGATACCCCCCGCATTATCAGAGATAGGTCCATAAGCATCTACTGCTAACTGTATACCTGTATTGGATAACATACCTACCGCTGCAATTGCAATACCATAAAGACCCGCAAAGTGGTGTGCTCCGATAATAGCTGCTGCTAATACCAGTATAGGTAAAGCTGTGGATTTCATTCCCACACCGAGTCCAGCGATGATGTTCGTCGCTGCTCCAGTGACGGATTGATCCACTATCGATTGTACGGGCTTAGTACCTGTACCTGTATAATATTCTGTTATCTTACCTATCGCCAATCCTGAAACCAGGCCTATGATGATGGCAATAAAAACTCCTGTGGAAGAATAAGCTTGTCCACCTACTGCCCACTCTCCAGGCAACATCCACTTTACAATGAAGAAAGTCAATATCAGCATCAGTATCGCTGAAGTGAATTCTCCCAGATTCAAAGCCTTGTGTGGATCTCCACCATCTTTCACCTTCACCAGGAAAGTACCGATGATAGAAGTAATAATCCCTGTAGCTGCTAATACCAGAGGTAATAAAACAGCATTCATGCCACCAAAATTATTAGAAGTTGCAAACTGTGGTAAAGACATGAAAGTTGCTCCGAGTACCATGGTCCCGATAATGGACCCTACGTATGACTCAAACAAATCCGCTCCCATACCGGCTACATCCCCTACATTGTCTCCTACGTTATCAGCAATAGTTGCTGGATTAAGCGGATGATCCTCTGGGATTCCTGCTTCCACTTTTCCTACGAGATCAGCGCCCACATCGGCAGCCTTAGTATAGATACCCCCTCCTACTCTGGCGAATAAAGCGATGGAAGATGCTCCGAAAGAGAAGCCTGTCAATACAGTTATGATCTTAGTGACTGCTGCTTGTGAAGCCGTGCCCCACATCTGGCTGTAGATGATAAATAAAGCACCTAAGCCAAGTACACCGAGACCTACAACGCCTAGACCCATGACGGATCCTCCAGCAAAAGCCACCTCAAGGGCTCTACCTAAGCTAGTTCTAGCTGCATTAGTGGTCCTTACATTGGCCTTAGTAGCCACTTTCATACCGATGAATCCAGCTAAGGCTGAAAAAATGGCCCCAAGGACAAAGGAGAAAGCCACCATCATGGAAGAACCTTCAGTCCTACCACTCCAAGCCATCAGAATTGTCACGATGATTACAAAAATAGATAACACCTTATACTCAGCTTTGAGGAAAGCCATAGCGCCATCAGAAATGTTCTTGGCTATTCTAGCCATCTTCTCGCCTCCCACTTCTTGCTTGCTAACCCACGCGGATTTCCAGAAGGTGAAAAGTAACGCCAGCACCCCTAGAAAAGGTATCGCGTATATCAATGTTTGTCCCATATCGTAATTAGTAGTTTGGTTAATCGAAAAATCAGCGGGCAAAGGTACGTGGATTTTAAGTTTTAGCCAATTATAGGCTGTTTTAGCTGAGAACTAAGCTTTTCAGTTATAAGTGCTTGATTATCAATGCCCTTGACATCGTGCAATTGGCTAATCCTCTGTAAGTAGCTCATTTTACTCCTACACTATCAATGCTGGATAGAATTTTAATATGTTATATCCCCCGCTCTTCGCCTGAATGGAAACTGTATCTTGATTTTTGGAATATTAAACAAGAACAAGGCTGAAATATTGGATCTCGACCTCACTGACTCAACTGAGAAATCGAGATTAATACATATTCCAGCTGCTAACTTTCTTTACCATACTTATTAAGGGGAACATCTTTGCCTTCTTCCCACTCTTAGGGCCATATTCGCTTTCTCTTTCCAGTATTCTCTATTGCAACAAGCCAAACAACTAGGGCTATGAGAAAAACTACTTTCTCAGTTAGCTATTTACAGGTTTTCTAATTTTGCACCTTTCATCCACATTGCCTGGCTTCTTGTTTTTTACCTTTTTAATATTCTTTTCAGCTGCTTTGTGATTTACACAATCAATAAAAGCGATGAATTACCATATTGTAAATCAAAAAATCTGGATACCGGCTTATCCTCCAATTTTTCAAAACGTCAGATAAAACTGTGGGCGGGAGGCTTATTTTCTGATGTACGTTTCTAGCTGGTGTACTGATAGATCCATCTGAATTGGAAGAGAAGTGTCAGGTACCAGTCAAATTCCTTCCGATTCTACGAGCTTGTAGTACCTATGTAAACTTATGTGCCCTCCCTGTAGTAGGGCATGCTCAGAGTCAAGCCTTGAATTACTGTCTTATGAGTACAAACGCAAACAATGAAAAATCTAATCACAATCATCGCAGTTCTTACAATCACTTTCACAAGTGCATTCGCAACAACAACTCCTGAGACGTTGATCTCCACTACCGATGTGGAAGTTGTGACTGTCGGAACTTCTGACATCTTCACAACTGCTGATTTTGATGCTGCTACAGATAACTTGAACTTCACTACGAATGATAACATCTCAGTCATACAAATATTCGATGCAGAAGGCAATTTGGAATTTTCATTACCTGTCATGAGTGACAATGTGAAGATCAACAAGAACTTATTCGGTGAAGGAACTTACCAGTTAGGTTTCATCCTGGAAGGACAGAGTCAGATGCATTCAACTAGTGTAACAGTAAAGTAACTAATTAAGGGTGGAGTCTAGTCAACTCCAGAATTATAAACGATAGAATATTTTAAGGGTGAATGAACAGTCAGCTTTTGCTGACAAAAGAGACTAAACGTCTCTTTTGAGTGAGAGAACTCCGACCTCAGTCGGAGCTAATACAATAACAAAGCGGAGCTTAGTCAACTCCAAAAGATAGAATAATTTAATTAAGGGTTGGAGAATTAGTCACTCTCCTGAAAACAGTCTCTGAGCAATCGGGGGCTGTTTTTTTTATGTGGAACATCTAAACTTCTGTTGACTTTTACACCTTCAATGGTGCAAATGGGAAACTAAGCCGTCGTTTGTCAACCGTCCTTTTATGGGGCAATCCAGGAAAACCATTAACAAAGAGTAAAGGCAGGAGTATATGGTGATTTCTCCAAATTTATAAATAAGATACAAAGAAGTGATTCTTTGTTATGCTACTTCAATATAAAGGTCATCGTTTTTCTTGCATAAGAAATTAGCGTCGGCTGCCGAGACAGTACTTCATAACCTATAAGGCCATCTATCTTCATTCCATAACCCTCATTAATGTGAGAAATATCACTGAAAACAGTTGTGAGATCGTTCAGCATCACCTTTCCGAATCTTGTACTCTCTACTTCTCCCCGTTTGACTTCCTTCCTAACTGATCCAAATCCGGACAGCGTATCCACTTCCACATTTCTCAGTGTTCCTTTCACTGCTTCATAAAGGTCATCATCCAACAAGTTGGTTTCAGCACCGCAATCAATTCCGTAACGGATCTTCTTATTTTGAATCTCGGACACCACTATCGGAATATGCCCTTCTAGTTTCAAAGGCATTACTACTTGCTCAGCATCAGGATAATGATCCGCAAGGTAAGCGGCTGTAATTTCAGGTTGTATGAGGACCAATTCAAGATGCTCATAATCATACAAGAGATCATAATCCTTTATCATCTCATACCCGATTAATCCATGGATAGCATCTTCTGTTTCCTTTTCCATCTTACTGAGATCCATCGTGATGACTTCCTGATCCTTCATTTGTATGCCATGAAAATCAAGTTGGTTTATTCTATGCAGATCCATTCCTGATACAGATCCATTGACACCTTTAGAGCTCGAAATAGTCTTTCTCAGACTGTCCGGCTGCTCTAGGTAATTAGAATTCAGTATGACCTTGGGTGATCCTGAGTCTAGCAAGAAATTTCGATCTACACCATCCAGAGATACTTTGACCATAATGAGCTTGCCTAATAATTGAAAAGGAATCTTGATTCTTTTTGAAGTAGATTTATCCACCTTAGAATCATTGCTATTCATAGTCTTGACTTCCATTTTAAACAGCTTTAATTCAACTATCTTACAGTTCTTATCAAAGATGAATGTAGTTACTGTCGATCCTCTCTCCTCATAGACAAAGTCATAAGTCAGTATCTCCTGTCCTTCAATCATCTCATTGCTAACCACCTTGTGAGACAGAACTTTGTCTCCAAACTGTGCAAGAAGTTGACCTAATACTAGTTTGGCGATGGGACCTGATTGACCAGCAATAGAGAAATCATCAGAGAGATGTTCTTCAACTAGGGTTGCCGATTGTTCATTTATGGCAGCTGCAGTGAGATCAGCTATCTCTTCACAGCTTTGTGCAAAGCTAATTAGCGGTAGTAATACTACCATCAGGGCAGCTAAAGTGATTTTGGTATTCATATTTCAGGAGATGATGATTGGTGGGCAAGATGCGCTAAGCTGCGAACTTTGACAAGTAATGGTGGGTGGATTTTGGGACTAGTACCCTATTTTCACTGCATTTTGCTCAGAAGTTCCGCTCTGGAGCTGACCTGGGACTTTCTGTAGATGTTATTGATATGCGTTTTTACAGTACTGAGACTGATATGAAGTTGCTGTGCAATGTCCTTGTTAGTGGATCCTTTTTGAATTAGGTCAAGAATCTCGAGTTCCTTAGGGGTCAGATCAGCTATAGTATTAGTGTCTGGATTCTTGATGGTCAAGTTTCGTGCACCTAGCAGCAAGCCTAGCCCTATGACTCCCATTCCCAGATATAGTCTATTGTTACTCTTCTTATGAGGTTGTGAAAGATCGACAACTGTTATCTGAGCAATGCCAGAATCCTGAGTAAGTATATTTAAACCTTCTTTGTCGTCAGTCATCACCAGACATAAGCCTATCACTATCATACAGATAGCAAGGTAGACTATATGGATAGGCTTGATGGATTTCAGGTCTAGTATCATAGGATTGTAAATCTAATTCTTCCTTCTGTCCTAGATCAAGAAGAACCTGGGAATAGGAATAATTTAACAGCTAAGCTCAGGATGCCGATTTCAGAATGTCATCTAATTGTCACTAGTGAGGAGCTCATTCAAGCTGGTAGTAGTCTTGTAAGGTTATGTGCCCTTCCTGTAGTAGGGCAAGCTCAGAGTCAAGCCTTGAATTTCTGTCTTATAAGTACAAACGATATACAATGAAAAATCTAATCACAATCATCGCAGTTCTTACAATCACTTTCACAAGTGCATTCGCAACAACAACTCCTGAGACGTTGATCTCTACAACCGATGTGGAAGTTGTGACTGTCGGAACTTCTGACATCTTCACAACTGCTGATTTTGATGCTGCTACAGATAACTTGAACTTCACTACGAATGATAACATCTCAGTCATACAAATATTCAATGCAGAAGGCAACTTGGAATTTTCATTACCTGTCATGAGTGACAATGTGAAGATCAACAAGAACTTATTCGGAGAAGGAACTTACCAGTTAGGTTTCATCCTGGAAGGACAGAGTCAGATGCATTCAACTAGTGTAACGGTAAAGTAATTAATTAAGGGTGGAGTCTAGTCAACTCCAGAATAATAAAAGATAAGATAGAATATTTTAAGGTCGGAGAATTAGTCACTCTCCTGAAAACAGTCTCTGAGCGATCGGGGGCTGTTTTTTTTATAGAGCACAATCAAAACTGTTGCTGAGGTAATAGTTCAGTCATTAGATTCTGACATCTAGCAGAATGGTCACTTAAGACTTAGTTCTTCAGTTTAGGCAATGCCTTCTTCAAAAACCACACTAAAACTGTATTGGTCGGATTATTTCCTGAAGTAGTGAGAAGTCCTAGTTCGGACACTATTTGTGGAAAAACTGTGGCCCATTATTCTTTGTCTTTATACTATATTCATTGCAGGAATGGCACTGCACTGTGACCAGCTTTAAGATAGCAGCGATCTCAATATTCAGTATGCTTGCATTTGCAGTGACCTATCATATGGTAGCATAGGCATCTAGATGGGCACGACAAGTGTCCACTAATTGATCCAATAGATTGGCAGTGTCCCTTCCCACACAAGATTGCAAGGCAGCAGCGACATAGCCTCTCTGAGGGAATTCTATATGGTGCCCTCTCAACACTCCCTAAAAACCACACGGGAATTTTCTTATCAACTGAATCGGGAAATACGGCTAAGTTGTATCCTTTATGTAGGAATTCGATATTGTCCAAGGTTGTAGCCAACAAGGCACCTGGCCCGTGGCAAAGACTTATCGTAAATAGGTCATTTTCATGTGCCCACTTGAGTATTGTTGCTTTATTTCACTTTGTGGGAGATTGAACGAAAAACACTTTTTAAAGGAGATTATAAAACATTGATTATTCCAATTCAAATTAATGAAAGACATAAAATTTTATTTCTAAGTTTACAATCAGGATGAAACATAAAATAAAATCATCCATGATTGCATCGCTTGGACAAATACACCTATTCATAAAGTCCTTCATTGAATAGACGTAATCCAAATTACTTCACAACAATTTTTTCTAAATATTTAATGCCTGTTTGCAGATTTTCTATGGTTAACAAATAGAAGCCTGCATCCAATTGCTTAACTGAAATCAAAGATGTTTTGTCTCTGACTAGCACCAGTTTCCCTTCTGCATTATGCATCGTGATTCTTGAGTTTTTGATATCTGAATAATCAATGTGAAGTACATTTCTAGTAGGATTCGGATATATTATAAACTGCTTATTTGACAAGCTGTTTGTAGATGTCGTTTGATCATTGCCATTACAATCCTCATCTATGCCATTGTTAACAATTTCAACGGCATCAGGATTGATGGCCGCATCATTATCATCACAATCACCACCTATCTCGACATATCCATCAGGCAACATGCAATCATCTATAGAATTATTATCATCCCCATAACCGTCATTATCGTTATCTAAATAGTAAGAGACTAATGTGATACTTTCGTCTACATTGCCATCGCAATTATCATCTAAGCTATTACAGAGTTCTGTTGCATCTGGATTGATGGCCGCATCATTATCATCACAATCACCACCTATCTCGACATATCCATCAGGCAACATGCAATCATCTACAGAATTATTATCATCCCCATAACCGTCATTATCGTTATCTAAATAGTAAGAGACTAATGTGATACTTTCGTCTACATTGCCATCGCAATTATCATCTAAGTTATTACACAGTTCTGTTGCATCTGGATTGATGGCCGCATCATTATCATTGCAATCA
>Ga0114957_1000871_pt1 | contig 36383 bp, 25 predicted proteins | sample BantaG_FD_87175 | JGI IMG/M metagenome (GOLD analysis project Ga0114957, IMG submission 87175) | Marine algal microbial communities from Bantry Bay, Ireland - BantryBay_4 metaG | ecosystem: Host-associated > Algae > Red algae > Unclassified | place: Bantry Bay, Ireland | collected 2014-11-21
GCAAGCTCGGAAAATGATTTAAAAGTTATGTCCTTTAACGTGCGTAGTTTTAACAAGTTCAACTCAGTAGATATACCCAATATATTTGAAAATACTTTAGAATTCATTTTAAATGAAAATCCCGACATTATCTGTTTTCAGGAAGTTGATTACCTAAAGCGAGAGGCATTTAAGGAGCGGTATCCATACCAACATTTGAGATATCACTATTATGATGATAGAGTTTTAATGGGAATTTTTTCAAAATACCCCATTGTAAACGAAGGGACCTTAGATTGGCCAAATACCCAAAATAATGGTGCCTACGCCGATATTTTATATAAAACCGATACAATTCGAGTCTATAGTTTACATCTCGAATCGCTACGAATTCACCCAAGTGCGGAAATAATTTCTCAAGCTCGCCCCCGCTTGTATAAAAACCTGACCAGAATATTCAAAAAACAATCGCTACAAGCCAAATGGTTTTTGCAGCATCGGGATTCTGTTTCTTACAAGACTATCGTTTGCGGCGACTTTAATAATACCCAATTCTCGAACGCTTACCGACGAATAAAAGGAGATATGAGTGATTCTTTCTTGGAAAAGGGCAGCGGTTTGGGAACCACCTATAATTTTTCAGGTCTTCCTTATCGCATCGATTATATTCTGGCAGACCCTAGTTTTGAGGTGAAAAGCCACAAGAATTACGATGTAAATTTCTCAGATCATTTTCCGGTAATGGCTTCATTTCGACTCCAAAAAAAGTAACCAACAATCTATCGCATCTGCTAAGATATGTAGCAATAGCGCCAAACCGATTACCCGTGTTTTTCTTATAAGAAATAACCCTACATAAACAATCAACGCCCAATAGGTATGCAAGGGGTGGAAATCTATACTGCAGCGTTCAGGGTCAAAAATTGGAGTAGCAAGCAAATGGTCGATATCGATAAAAATGCCGGCCCAAAGAATAAATAGTACTTTTCGCTGGTCTTTTTTAAAAAACAAAAATGCAACGGCAACCGGTACTAAAAAATGAATGCTGTAGTGCATCAGAAATCTAAACACGGTCTAAGAATTCAGTAGGTTGAGATTTTAGGTAACTCAAGGCATTAGTTCCTTCGTTGAATAACAAGTCCAAAACGCTAATATTGGGAATAAACCCATGACGGTCTCCAAAAACTTGGTTGTAGGCGTCAAAAGTAACACCAAGATTCTGTTTTCGTTTAATTAAAAAACGGGCATCTAGGAGTTCAATTGGCTGGGCTTGGTAAAGTGCTGTCCGTTGATTCGATATTTCCAATTGTAAGCAATCGCATATGATTTCTATGGTTTTCAGGTTGAAATCCATCAAGAATTGCTGTTTTTTTTCGAACAAGGGAGCGAACTCATCTTCATAGAATTCGAAGAATGGTGAGGTGCGGTAGGCCGTTTGCAGTGTTCGCCAATGCTGTCGTTGCCATTCGTAGTCATTTTCAATAAGCACATCTTTGTATTTTTGACGCCCTTCCTGACCGCCCACATGCTTTATGGGAATACTAAGAATATGCTTTCCCCTATCATTACAGATATAGCAGCGATTGCGGTAGGTCTGCTTTTGATAGTTATCCTGAACTTCCCATTGCAACTCATGTTGCGACAAGGCAGAAAACATAGCAATGTTAGGAAAATAGGAGGGATGTAGCAGTATTTTCAATTTATAGCTTTAGGACTACATTAAACTTCAAACTTCAAACTTCAAACTTCAAACTTCAAACTTCAAACTTCAAACTTCAAACTTCAAACTTCAAACTGTTTACTGTTTACTTTTTGTTCTTTTTTTCCAGAAATAATCGCCAACGAAATAAAGCACTAGAGCAATTAGGAAATACTTAAAATAAGAAACAGGTTCACCCTCACCATTAACTGTCGTAAAAATACGGGCCCATCTGGGTTTCCATTTCCAAGGGGCGTTCATTCTTTGTTTAGAATCTACAAAGTTGTCAAAACTCATCCATATAAAAACAGGAGTTCCAACAATATGGTTTTCAGGAACATAACCCCAAGCGCGACTGTCTTCTGAATGATCTCGGTTATCGCCCATCATCCAATAGTAGTCTTGTTGAAAGGTATACGAATCTGCAACTTTACCGTCTAGACTAATTTGATTGCCAGTTACTTTTATGGTATGGCCCTCGTAGTCCCGAATTATTTTTTTATAAAATGGGAGTACTTTCAGGTTCAAGGGGACAGTCGCGCCTCGCTTTGGAATATAGATAGCACTCATTTGGCTGTAATTGTTCGGATAATCCAAATCTTGAGGAAAAAGATTGCCGCGACGCTCTCCTTTGGGAATAATGTTTCTAATCACGGAATCAATACCTGCATCGGCTCTAAGTTTGGTGACCATTTCATTAGTCATAGTCGCTTGTCGCTGGCGAGCAGTTTCCTCTACTATATTGATACCGTATTTGCGAACTTCATCTACAGGGAAGCCCTCGCTACTTGTTATCACCCGAAGTTTGTTATCAGGCAGTTCTTTGAAGTTCAACATATACTTGTTGATAACAGGTATCTGTTGTTCACTCAAGTTCGTCACCATATACGATCTTGTGAATTCGTTGACTCCTGCATTTTGCATTGCTGTTGAAGCAACACCTTTATTCGCATGAACCATGTAATCATACATTGGTTTGGCACGATCGGGAAGTTCAAGCTGTTTTCCATTTATAAAAACGATACCATCGCGAACCGCTAACGAATCTCCCGGAAGACCAACACAACGCTTCACGTAGTTTGATTTTTTATCGATAGGTTTTCGTACCCCTTGTTCCTTGATAAAAAACTGACGCACCGTATCGGCAGGCCAGCTGAATACCACAATATCATTTCGCTCAATAGCGGTAAAGCCCGGCAATCTAAAATACGGAATTTGAGGCTTGTTCAAATATGATTTAGTACCGACAACAGGTAGGGTGTCATGTACCATGGGAGCAGCAACTGCTGTCATAGGTGCTCGCGCTCCATAATGAAATTTACTCACGAACAGTAGATCCCCAATTCGTAACGTGCGCTCCAATGAACCAGTAGGTATCACATAAGGTTGCATGAAATAGGTGTGTACCAAAGTGGCCGCTACGACCGCAAAAACGATAGAGCTTACCCATTCTCCAAGTCCACTACGCGGCTGAAGGCTTCTATCTTCGATATACTTAACATCTAAAGCGTAGTTTACATAGTAGATGTAAAACCCCAAGGTTAAAATGACCGCCCAAGTTTCCCATAGTTTGTTTCTGCCGAAACTGCGAATGGTCTCAACCCATATCACAGGAAACATTAGTAAATTAATTATGGGAAGAAATAATAAGATCACCCACCATTTTGGACGGTTAATGATTTTCATCAAAATAATGGCATTATAGACGGGTATGGCCGCTTCCCAAGCTTTTCTACCTGCTTTTACATATAATTTCCAAGTACCAAGAAAATGAATTATTTGTACGATGAGTATAAATAGGATCCAATTAGTTCCGTTCATGCTAAAAATTTAAGTTCAAGTGCAAGTGTCAAGCGCAATTTCACAAGAGATATGCACTTTAGTTTGCTAGAGCGTGTATTAAAGTCAAGTTTAAGTAGTGTGCCTTAAGGGCAAGGCTTTAATTTTTTAAGACCTTATATAATTCACTAGAAACTTGTATCTGTTTTACTTTATTTTCTGTGTTTATTGCTTCTTCCTAAGCGATTCATTGTCATTTTAGGTCGCCTTCTAACTGAACTTGAAACTTGCTCTTGAACTTTATTTGTCTAAAGCCCAAGTACATCTTTCATTTTAAATACTCCAGTTTTTCCTATAATCCATTCTGCCGCTATTATGGCCCCTAGGGCAAACCCTTCTCTATTATGAGCGGTATGTTTTATCTCGATACTGTCCACATTACTTGAGTAATCAATTGTGTGAGTTCCAGGAACTGTTCCGATTCGTTTTGAACTTATCGGAATTCCCTCAGTGTTAGAACCTTCCATTTTCCATGCTATATGGCTTGTGTTTTTGATAATTCCTTCCGCTAAAGTAATAGCCGTACCACTGGGCGCATCAAGTTTTTGGGTATGGTGAATTTCTTCCATAGCAACACTATACTGATCCAAACTTTTCATCATTTTGGCCAGATATTCATTGAGTTCGAAAAAGACGTTTACACCCAAACTATAATTTGACGCATAAATAAACGCTCCGTCTTTATCTTCACACAGTTGTACCACTTTTTCATATTCCTCAAGCCAGCCCGTGGTTCCAGATATTACTGGAACGCTGTGATTAATGCATCCAGATATATTGTCAAAGGCAGCATCGGGCGTACTAAAATCGATGGCGACATCCATATCATTAAAATCGATATCGGTGTCACCTATATCTATTTTGGCTACGATTTGATGTCCCCTGTTTTCTGCTAAAGAAGCAATCATCTTTCCCATTTTTCCATATCCGAACAAGGCAATTTTCATATAGCTGATACTTTAAAATTTCAATACTACAGCCATGCCGTAGTTAGGATTATTGGTGATGGGATTCAATTCTAAGTAAGGTTGCATTTCAAAACTGAGATCATCGTCTACATTAAATTGCTTCAGGTGTGCATCTACGTTGGCATCGACGATGTTCAGTGCATAAAGCACTATGGTGACTACCAGTGAAAGATCACGATCGCGTTGAAAACGTTCTTGCGCATCTTCTAAAGCGGCTTCCGATACATCGGGAGTTGTAGGAAGTATGCCATCATCGGGTGTTCTGATATCGTAAAATTCATCATCTCTAAAACCCGCTCTTCTTCTTTTAAATGCTTCCCTATAGCGCTGGTATAACTTATTATTTCTATCGTAGAAATAGATTCCAGTTCCTAATGCTCCGTATACTATCGGGACTTTCCAATACCGCTTATTGTAAATTTGACCCATTCCTGGAAATATGGCTGAAAAAAAAGCGGCTCTACTAGGCGCAAGCGGATTGATTTCAACTTTCTTTTTGAAAATTGAATCGCTAACAACTATTCCTTGTTCTTTCAAATCTACTTGAAGAGAGTCACTAGCTTTTTTCTCCTGTGCCGTCAGGCAATTGGCAAAAAGTAAAGTAAATAAAATAGCGAGAAGGTGTTTAACCACTGGTAATCATTTTTTTGATTCGATTGAATTCTTCCTCGGTTGCAAACGGAATGGTTATTTTTCCTTTTCCCTTCGCTGTCGCATGAACAGTTACTTTGGTAGCTAAGCTAGCAGTAAGTTCTCTAGAAGCAGAAGTTGTAAAGACAGCTTTCTTTACACCTGATTTTTTTGGTGCAGTAGGTGAAGATTTTTCGTGATACCTTTTTACGGCACGCTCTGTCTCTCGAACCGAAAGTTTTTCTCTAACAATACGCTCGTAAAGTGCTAATTGATCATCTTTCTTTTCAATGTTCACTAAAGCACGCCCATGGCCCATAGTAGTAAAGCCGTCGCGAATACCCGTTTGAATAATCGGGTCTAAGCGTAAAAGTCTTAAATAGTTGGTAATCGTAGAACGTTTTTTACCAACGCGATCGCTCATTTTCTCTTGCGTTAGCTGAATTTCATCTATTAAACGCTGGTATGACAAGGCAATTTCGATAGGATCAAGATCCTGGCGTTGTATGTTTTCGACCAAAGCCATCTCTAAAGATTCTTGATCATTAGCGATGCGGATATACGCGGGAATAGTTTTTAAACCAACCAATCTCGATGCCCGAAATCTACGTTCACCAGAAACCAATTGATATTTGTTGAATTCTATCTTACGAACCGTAATGGGTTGAATAACCCCAAGTTCTTTAATACTCGTCGCCAACTCTTTTAGCGTTTCATCGTTAAAATTAGAACGCGGTTGAAATGGGTTTACTTCAATAGTTTCCATATCGAGTTCGACGATATTCCCAACGACCTTATCCGCATTTTTATCTGATACGGATTGAATATCATTATCAGGATCTTTGAGTAGTGCGGACAAGCCTCTGCCCAATGCCTGTTTTTTAGTTGCCTTTGCCATTATACCTGTTCACGTTGCTTATTGCGTACCATCATTTCGTTGGCCAAATTCAAATAGTTCTTAGCACCTTTGCTGCTGGCGTCATATTTAATGATGCTTTCGCCATAGCTCGGCGCCTCACTCAACCGAACATTGCGTTGTATTATGGTTTCGAATACCATATCGGAAAAGTGCTTTCGCACTTCCTCGACCACTTGGTTCGATAAACGCAGACGCGAATCGTACATGGTCAAAAGCATGCCTTCGATATCTAAATCCGGGTTGTGTATTTTTTGAATACTTTTAACTGTGTTCAATAATTTTCCCAAGCCTTCTAAAGCAAAATACTCGCACTGTATCGGAATAATTATCGAATCTGCTGCAGTAAGTGCGTTCAAAGTTAGTAGTCCCAAAGAGGGTGCGCAATCGATAAGTATATAATCATAGGTGCTTCGCAGCTTGCCTATTGCTTGTTTCATCATATATTCTCGCTGATCCTTGTCAACAAGTTCAATTTCAATAGCGACAAGATCGATATGTGAGGGAATCAAATCAACATTCGGGGAGTTGGTCTTGATGATAGTCTCCTCGGCAGTTTTTGTATGTTCCAACAATTGATAGGTTCCAGCTGATACATTTTCAACATCGATACCCAAGCCTGACGTAGCATTTGCCTGCGGATCTGCATCGATTAGCAAAATCTTTTTTTCCAACACGCCAAGAGAAGCTGCCAGATTAACTGTAGTCGTAGTTTTTCCTACTCCACCTTTCTGATTCGCGATTGCGATAATCTTACCCATAGTATACTAAAGTTAAGAAGTAAATTTACGATTTAATAGAACGCCACAAACTGAATTTTGTTAACACTAAGTGAACAATTGTAGCTTCTGGCGTTAAACTTCGTTAAAGAGTTAAGAGTTGGTGGTTTAGGGTAAAAAGTTCGGATGAGTTAATTTCATAGTATTTCAAGAGAAAAGCGGTTCGTTAGAATAGTTTGCCAGGTGTTCATTTTCATCAAACTTCAAACTTCAAACTGTCAACTGCTACTACTTACTTTTTTGTAGTTTTAGGCTATCCTCATATTCAATAAGATAGATTTCTTCATCCTTCTTTTTTAGGTAGTATTTTTCTCGGGCGAATTTTTCCAATTCCTCGGGATCCGAGAGTTTTTGAATTATTTTTTCGTCTTTTTGGATTTCATCTTTGAGAAATTCCCTTTTTTTCTCCAATTTTTCGATTTCCTTGTTCAGTTCTTTATGGATTAAAAGGGAATTCGTATCAAAAAAAACCATCCATACCACAAAACCCGTCAGTACGATGACGTAGATGCTACTGAATATAGCGGCTACAGAGAACCATTTGCTTTTTCTAAAATCTTTCCAGCCCATGAGTTAGGTTAAATTATCCGAAATTATCGTACGCACGATATCGACCGCTACTGTATTGTATTTGTTGTTCGGAATAATGATATCGGCAAACTCTTTTGATGGTTCGATAAACTGTTCGTGCATGGGTTTGATATTGGTCAAATACTTGTCCAATGTTTCATCTAAATTCCAACCCCGCTCGTTCACATCGCGTTTTAGTCTTCGTATCAATCGTTCGTCAGAATCGGCGTGTACGTAGATTTTGATATCGAACATATCCCGAATCTTTGGGTTGGTTAAAATTAAAATACCTTCTACGATGAGCACTTTTCGAGGATGCGTAGGTAGCGTCTGTTCAGTTCTATTACATTCTAAAAAAGAATACACCGGCTGTGCTATCGATTGCCCATTTTTTAATTGAGTAAGGTGTTTTTTGAGTAGTTCAAAATCGATGGAGTGCGGATGATCAAAATTCGTTTTGCGACGCTCTTCGAGGGATAGATGCGATAAGTCGTTGTAGTAGGAATCTTGTGATATGACCCCAACCTCGCCATCTGGCAGTTCGTTAATAAGTTGATTTACCACCGTAGTTTTTCCACAACCAGTGCCGCCGGCGATTCCTATGATTAGCATTCGTTTTAGTTTTGAACAAAAATACATATTTAGAAAAGGAAACTAGACCGCTATGCTTCAAGAATCAAGAGCCTTAAGCTAAAATTTATTCGTCTTGGCTTTATTTTATTATTTCTTGGCTCTTTTTTTACTTTCTCAAAAAGCTCAAAATTAGAACTGGGTATCACCATCCTTCTACAAGCATATCCCTACTTTTGCCAAATGCAAAATGAGCAGATAAAACCTGATTTTGAATTTATTGCGCTAATGGCCTCGTTGATGAGTATCACGGCTCTGGCGATTGATGCTGTATTGCCAGCATTGCCTGAAATTGGATTGGCCATTAATACACCAGATACTACTGACCACCAGTTGTTGATTACCATGATTTTTTTGGGATTGGGAGTCGGTCAGTTATTTTTTGGGCCCCTCTCGGATGCTTATGGGAGAAAACCAATCGTTTATTTTGGCTTTACTCTTTTTTTTATTGCGAGTTTTATCTGCGTAATGGCCACGTCTTTAGAGTTTATGCTCGCCGGAAGGGTGCTGCAAGGTATCGCGCTCTCTGCACCGAGAACCATGTCCATTTCAATAATTAGAGATACATACAGTGGCGATTATATGGCAAGAGTAATGTCATTTGTAACGGCATTCTTCATCTTAGTGCCGGTAGTGGCCCCTCTTCTTGGAAAATGGATTTTAGATGTATATGGCTGGGAGGCTATTTTTTACTCTCAACTACTATTTGGGGTACTGGTAGCCCTGTGGTTCTGGAAACGGCAGGCCGAAACCTTGAAACCTGAATTCAAGATTCCGTTTCGATTCAAAGTTTTTAAAAGTGGTTTTATAGAATTTATGAAGTATCGGGAGTCCGTCGCTTTCACCCTAATTTCCGGATTGGTAACGGGGGCTTTTTTAGTGTATTTAAGTGCGGCACAAAATGTTTTCGAAAAACAATATCAAATGCCAGATGAGTTTCCGTACCTTTTTGCTGCATTAGCAATTTCAATAGGTTTGGCAACTTTTATGAACGGTACTTTAGTTCTCCGCATGGGAATGCGAAAATTGGCATTGGCAGCATTAGTAGCTTTTTGCCTCTCAGCGGTATTATATTGCGTTATTTTTTATGGCAGTGCAAACCCGAGTATTTACGTGCTGATTCCGTTTTTGGCGCTTCAATTTTACGGATTGGGTTTTTTATGGGGAAATTTTCGTGCAATCGCTATGGAGCCGCTTGGCCATATTGCAGGAATCGGTGCAGCCATCAATGGTTTCTTTTCTACTGTAATTTCTGTACCTATAGCAATTTTTATAGGAGGTTTTATTGAGGATACGGTATGGCCTATGTTCGCCGGGTTGGCCGTTTGCGGGTTGCTGGCTCTAGGGATAATGTTGTTGGTTAGGAATAATACCAAAATAAGGGTTTAAGAGCCCAAACTATAGTCCTAACTGTAAACTTGAGTTGTTTTCCTTAAAACTTAGGTTTTCTAACCGCCCCTTGTTTCCAGTAAAATGGAACTCCAATACGCACTATCAAGAGCGGGGAACTTTTAAAAATCACAAAACATTATCCATAATATCCTTCACGACCTCTGGATTGAGTAATGTACTAGTATCACCTAAATTTGAAGTGTCTTTGCCAGCAATTTTTCTCAAGATTCGCCGCATAATTTTACCACTTCTCGTTTTTGGAAGTCCCGCTACGAATTGAATTTTATCAAGTTTTGCAATAGGGCCAATTTGCTCTGTAATCTGTTGATTGATTTCTTTACGAAGGTTGTCGCGGTTTCTATCTTCCCCGATTTCCTTTAAAATTACATATCCATATAAAGCATTTCCTTTGATATCATGCGGGAAACCAACAACGGCAGATTCAGCCACTGCGGGGTGCTCATTGATAGAATCTTCTATGGGAGCAGTACCTAAATTATGGCCTGACACTATGATTACATCATCAACCCTTCCCGTAATTCTATAATAACCAACGGCATCACGCAGGGCACCGTCACCCGTAAAATACATGTTTTTATACGCAGAGAAATAGGTCTCTCTATATCGGTCATGATTACCCCAAATAGTTCTCGCGATTGAGGGCCATGGGAATTTGATACATAATCGGCCATCAACTTGATTGCCTTTGATTTCTTTTCCTTCTTCATCCATCAAGGCGGGTTGAATTCCTATAAATGGAAGTGTTGCATAGGTTGGGGTCGTAGGGGTAACATACGGAATAGGCGTAATCATCATACCGCCAGTTTCTGTTTGCCACCATGTATCTATAATCGGACTATTTTTCTTGCCAATGTTATTATTATACCAATGCCAGGCTTCCTCGTTGATTGGTTCTCCGACTGAGCCCAAGACCTTTAACGAGGACAAATCATGTTTTTCAACAAAATCTAAGCTTTGTTTGGCCAATGCACGAATAGCTGTTGGTGCCGTATAAAATTGGTTGACTTTATGTTTTTCGACAACTTCCCAAAAACGTCCAAAATCTGGATAGGAGGGTACTCCTTCAAACATTACTGTAGTCGCTCCATTGGCCAACGGGCCGTAAACGATATATGAGTGTCCAGTTATCCAACCAATATCCGCAGTACACCAGTAGATATCTTCTTCTTTGTATTGGAATGCATTTTTAAAGGTGTATGCGGTATATACCATATAGCCGGCTGTGGTATGTACCATGCCTTTTGGTTTTCCTGTGGAACCTGAGGTATAGAGAATAAATAAGGGGTCTTCGGCATCCATGATTTCGGCGACTAAATCAGCGTATGCTTCATCTAAAAGGGGTTGTAGCCATTTGTCACGGCCTTCTTTCATTTGTATATTCGAATTGATTCGCTTGGCGACCAATACATTTTCCACTCCGAGACATTCTTCTAAGGCCTTATCTACGATTCCCTTTAAATCGATTATCTTGCTACCGCGGTAGGAACCATCAGAACAAATCACCATTTTACAATCGGAATCATTTATTCTTGTGGAAAGGGCATTTGCTGAAAAGCCAGCAAAAACTACAGAATGTATCGCGCCAATTCGTGCACAGGCCAAAAGAGAAACGGCCAATTCGGGAATCATTGGTAAATAAATACAAACTCTATCTCCCTTTTTTATTCCATGGTCTAAAAGCACATTTGACATTTTGCAAACCCGTTTGTGCAAATCGCGGTAAGAAATGTGTTGCGCCGCTTCTTTAGGGTCGTTCGGTTCAAAAAGAATGGCAATTTTATCACCTCGAGTTGGTAAGTGCCGATCCAAACAGTTTTCTGTAATATTGAGTTTAGCACCTTCAAACCATTTGATTTCAGGTTTGGTAAAATCCCATTCCAATACCTTGTTCCATTTTTTGCGCCAAACAAAATGTTCTTCTGCAATTTCTTCCCAAAATGCTTCGGGGTTGCGAACGGATTTGCGGTAAACTTGATAATATTCTTCTAAATGTTTGATGTGGTAGTTACTCATATGAACTCTATTTCTTTGTTTTCAATAGGTTGCCGGAGGAACACTCCTAAAGTCTCCTCAAAAGGGCAATCCTAAATTTATAAATAATAATACTAATGCCCGATGGCCTCTCCTGCACCACTTGGAATTCGAATATCTTCAACGATATCTTGTACGTTTTGAGGTGGTGGAGGTGTAAATTGCATGATTAGTATGGAGACTGCGAAATTTACTAACATGGCAACCGTTCCGTAACCTTCCGGAGATATTCCAAACCACCACTCTTCTTTTAATCCTGCAACGGCAGCTTTCCCGCCATCAAAAATTCCGAATTTGAATTTGAGCATGTAAAAGAGCATTAATAAAATACCAACCACCATACCTGCAATGGCACCTTCCTTATTCATTTTTTTATAGAAAATTCCAAGAACGATTGCGGGGAAAAATGATGCGGCTGCCAAACCGAAGGCTAGTGCAACTACTGCTGCTACAAAGCCTGGCGGGTCAATGCCGAAATAACCAGCGATTACCACGGCTACGGTTGCAGCACCTCGTGCAGCCCAAAGTTCCCCTTTTTCGGAAATGTCCGGTTTGATGACCTTTTTAATTAAGTCATGTGAAATGGAGGATGAAATAACCAATAATAAACCAGCGGCAGTTGAAAGTGCAGCTGCCAAGCTTCCGGCAGCTACCAAGGCAATCACCCATGCTGGTAGATTGGCGATTTCAGGGTTTGCCAAAACCATAATATCCCTATCAACGGTCAGTTCATTTAATTGAGCATCGGCTACATATTGAATTTTGCCATCTCCATTTTTATCATCGAACCTGATGAGCTCTGTTTTTTCCCAAGTAGAAAACCATTCAGGCATATCTTCATAAGGCTGATTGCTAACCGTATTTATCATATTGGTTCTTGCGAACACTGCTACTGCGGGTGCTGTGGTATATAAGATAGCGATAAGTAATAATGCATATCCCGCAGATTTACGTGCGTCTTTGACTCTTTTTACAGTAAAGAAACGAACGATAACATGCGGTAAACCAGCCGTACCGACCATAAGAGCCAATGTAATAGCAAAAATATCGATCATCGATTTTGAGCCGTCAGTATATTCATTAAAACCTAATTCGGTGGAGAGTCCATCTAATTTATCTAACAAAAATGTTCCTGAACCATCATTTAAGGTTGAGCCCATGCCTAATTGTGGAATAGGATTTCCCGTCATTTGAATGGAAATGAAAATCGCGGGAACCATAAAAGCGAAAATCAAAACGCAATACTGCGCTACTTGGGTGTAGGTGATGCCTTTCATTCCACCGAGCACGGCATAGAAGAGCACGATAATCATTCCTATAATCACACCTGTATTGATATCAACCTCTAGAAAACGTGAAAATACCAAACCTACACCGCGCATTTGCCCTGCTACATAGGTAAAAGAAACTAGCAAAGCACAAATCACCGCAACGATACGAGCAGTGTTTGAATAGTACCTATCTCCTATAAAATCAGGTACCGTAAACTTTCCGAACTTCCGTAAATAGGGGGCAAGCAATAGGGCGAGTAATACGTAGCCACCTGTCCATCCCATTAAATAAACGGAGCCATCATAGCCTGCGAAAGCGATAATCCCCGCCATGGAAATAAAGGATGCAGCGGACATCCAATCAGCTGCTGTTGCCATTCCATTGGCTAAGGGGGAAACGCCACCGCCAGCTACATAAAATTCTTTTGTAGAACCTGCTCTAGACCAGATGGCAATGCCGATGTAAAGGGCAAAAGTGACTCCGACTAAAATATAGGTCCAAATTTGAACGGTCATAAATAAGCTTTTTATTGTCATTCCAGCGTAGGCTGGAATCTTTTTACTGTTGGTTTATTACGTTTAGAAGTTTCTGGGTTTATGAGTTTAGTTAATAATAGTTTTTCCTGATTTCTAAGTCATTCATCGTAGCCATATTTCTTATCTAGTTTATTCATCAATCTGACGTAGACGAAAATCAAAATCACAAAGACGTAGATGGCCCCTTGCTGCGCGAACCAAAAGCCCAGTTTAAAACCTCCAATTTGAATGGTATCTAGAGCATCTTTAAAAAATATTCCCGCTCCGTATGAAACAGCAAACCAAATGGTTAAGAGAATAAAAAGATACCTGACATTTTCTTTCCAGTAGGCACTCGCTTTTTGTTGTTTCTCAATCATAAATAATATCTTTATTTTCATTCTCATGAAGATGGAAATCTATTTGTATCGCAATAGTTTTCTAAGATAGCGATTTCCCCTTAATCCTTAGCCTGGCAAATAAACCACTCCGCTAGAGGAATCTCTTTTAGCCCCAGTAACCGATTTTAGTACATTAATTTCTTGTTCCATACGCAGCGCACCCATAAGTGCAAAAACAACAGCCTCTTTAAATTCAATCAGTTTTTTTTCGGTTGCGACAACTTTGGTACATTTCCCTAATTTTTCTTGAAGCACTTCAATTAGAAAATGGTTTAAAGCGCCACCTCCTGTGACAAACAAGGAACTTGTGCTTTTACCACTATTAAGTTTCACCTGTTGCGCCACTTTTTCACAAATATGGTGAATGGAGGTGTGCAATAGATTTTCAGTAGTATCATCGGTAATATCCACAATAGGAACTACTTCTTCAACAAACCACTCATAGCCAATAGACTTCGGGTGCGGAAGTAAATAGTATTTCAATCCGTTCAACCTATCCAACATATTTTGATTGATACTTCCAGCACGCGCCAATTCCCCTCCTATATCGTAGGCCAAATCAATCTTTCTGGTGATGTAATTTAGAATCATATTTGCCAGTCCGATATCATAGGCAATTCGTTTTCCTTTTTGTTCTAGGGATATATTGCTAATTCCCCCTAAATTCAAACAAAAATCATATTCCGCAAAAAAGAGTTGGTCGCCAATCGGTACTAAAGGAGCACCTTGACCACCTAAAGCAACATCGTTGGTTCTAAAATCACAAACGACTTTGCAACCACTTTCATTGGCTAAATGCTGACCAGAGCCAATTTGAAAAGTGAGTCCGTTTTTTGGTTGATGGTGCGTGGTGTGACCGTGACTAGCAATAAAGTCAACATCGAGCTGTTTATGGGAAATGAATTCTTTTGCTTGTTTACCTAACCAAGTGCCATAGGTATTATGAAATTTTAATAGCTCATCTGCCTTTAAATAGATGGAATCTTTCAATTCTGATTGGATATCATCAGAATAGGAAATGCTTTTGGTTTCCTTAATTCCAAAGGCCCATTGGTCTTTGTCTTTTGTAATATGGCAGTAGCAAAGGTCAAGGCCATCGAGAGATGTTCCTGACATTAGACCTATGATTTTGTATGTTTTCATTTTCAACTTTTTTAGCTCCCCTCTTTAGAAAAAGAGGGGAATGAATTCCGCTTGCGGAAGAAAGGGGAGTTTGATTCACAAACTTGCTCAAGCATAGTTTAATAAAATATGTTACGGCAAAGTAGTACGTGGTCAAGTCCTCCGTCATGCTAAAGCATGCCATCTCCCTTTTTCTAAAGGGAGGTGGCAAAACTAACTTTTCAAACTTACCGGCAATTGCCCCTTGGCAATCATTTTACCTGTAAAATGCGCTGCTGTTGCATCTTTAAATTCCTGAAAGTCTTGATAGGCCGCTACAACAGCAATTGCCTTTTCAATATTTAGAAGCCCCAAAAAATACGGATTCCCGAAAAGATATATAACTATATTTTTGGTATGTATCAAGTCATTCATAAAATTGATTTCTTCGTGAAGCATTCCGAAATTATTAGCTGGTTTCACTTGACGTGGCGTCACTAAAAGAAGCACATCTTCCTCTTTTTCTACTTGGGTGACCATATCTTTCAATCCACCTAAAATAGCATTTGTATTTTGGTCGTAGCTAGATTCCTTTATCGTCAAAGTACAGAAGTCAGTATTCATAAAGGATGCTATAGTGGCTTCAGTTCCTTTTAATAGCGTCAAACTATTATCGGCAAGTTTTCGATTAAGTATTGTATCGGTTTCGGGTTTTAAATTTGTATTTGATTTTTGTGTTTGATCTTGAATCGCTTTTTCTTTCAACTTCCAGACACGTTTAAAACTTTCTTCTATTTGTGCTTCGGATGCATTTTTAAGGATGGTATCAATACCCTCAGCAACATGTTCCGCAAAGCACAACACATCATTACCCGCATCGAATGCCAACCATTCCAGTTCTCCTTTTGTAGGATAATTTTTTGAAACCGCATGCATATTTAAGGCATCTGAAATAACTACTCCGTCATACCCCATTTCATTTCGTAGTACTCCTTTGATAACATCCTTGGAAATACTAGAGGAGATTTTTTTTCCGTTCGCGAGAGCAGGTACCGACAAATGCCCAACCATAACAGAATCAACTCCTTCATTGATTAATTTTTGAAAAGGATATAGTTCATTGGAAATCAACTCTTCTCTGGTTTTTTCAATCAGCGGAAGTCCTAAATGGGAATCCGTTTCCGTATCTCCATGTCCGGGAAAGTGTTTGATGCTAGTCAATACACCTTCACTTTCCGTTCCTTTTACAAAAGCCAAAGCCTTTTCCAAAACTTTGATTTTATTTTCTCCGAAAGAACGATATCCGATTACGGGATTATTGGGATTGTTGTTGATATCTACACAAGGCGCTAAATTCCAATGAATTCCGGCTGCTTTGCAATCTTTGGCTATATTTTTTCCAACTTCAAAAATCAAGTCATTATTATCTTGAATCGCTCCTAATGTAATCGCATAAGGGTATTGAGGTGTGTTTTCAATACGCATGGCTAATCCCCATTCTGCATCAATGGCAATTAACAAGGGATATTTGGAAGCAGTTTGGTAGCGTTGAATCAAATTTTGAAGGGTTTGAAAACTATCTTCATTGTACATAATTTTTTTTTTGCCTTCATAATTGGTGGCTGCACTCGCTCGACTATGAAAAAAACAGAGTGCGCCTATTTGGTGTTGTCGGATAAGATTTTCAAGTTTTTGAATTTCTTCTTCCGAATCATTTACAAAGGCCGCGGGCATGAAAAGCTGACCAATTTTCTCTAGAGTGTTCAGCTCTTTTGTTGCTATTCTATATGTGGGCACAGTATTCATACTAAACTTTGGCTTTACCGAAATTAGGGGGGTATTTAATATATCGTAGTAATATGAACGCTGGCAGGGCGGCAATCACGACCCAAATAAAGAAACCATCATAGCCCAACCATTCTTGCATAAAACCGCTAATTAAACCTGGTAGCATCATGCCCAGTGCCATAAAACCCGTAGCCAATGCATAGTGGGATGTTTTGGAAACCCCCTCGGCTACATAAATCAAATAGACCATAAAACCTGCGATTCCGAAACCATAACCAAACTGTTCAGCAATTACGGTTCCTGTCACGGCCCAAGCTTCATTAGTTCCGGTTATAGCAAGTAAGGCATAAAGGGCGTTGGGAGCGTTTAACGAAATTAACATAGGCAGCATCCATTTTTTTAATCCTTGGCGGGAGATTAAGATTCCCCCTAAAATTCCCCCAATAGTTAAAAAGATAACTCCGATTGTTCCATATATCGTTCCTACTTCGGATGTACTATAATCTAGTCCGCCAACTGAAGTCGGGTCTAGTAGAAAAGGGGATGCCATTTTTACCAATTGTGATTCCCCCAATCTAAAGAATAAAATAAAGGCTAATGCCATACCCATTCCCGGTTTGTTGAAAAAACTTGTAAATACCTCAAGAAAACCTTTTGGTTTCTCAAGAGTTATAGCTTCTGAAGACTCAAATTTTGGTGTGGCGAAAAAGTTCGTGATGGTCAATACGAACATCAGTAGCGCAGCACAAATCATAGTGTACGACCATGCCTTGGTATTATCTCCATAATGATTTTCTAAAAACCCCGCCAGAACCACTAATAGTCCTTGCCCGGTAACATTGGCGAGTTTGTAAAACACGCTTCGCATACCTACAAAGAAAGATTGTTTATCCTCCGTTAAACCTATCATATAATAGCCATCGGTAGCGATATCATTGGTTGCTGATGCAAAAGCGACCATCCAAAAACAGGCTAAACTGGTGATAAAGAAAATGTTCGTCGATAAAGTGAGGCCGATGGCCAAAAGTGCTACTGAAGCAAGTAATTGCATACCTAAAAACCAGTTTCTCTTGCTGCTTTTTATATCAACAAACGGACTCCATAAAGGTTTGATAACCCAGGGGATGTACAGAAAACTGGTATACAATCCGATATCTGCATTGCTGATGCCCAACTTTTTATACATGATAACCGATACCGTAACCACGAGAGCATAGGGCAGACCTTGAGCGAAATAAAGTGAGGGCACCCACGCCCACGCCCATTTGTTTTTTTGAATCATAATCAGTTGGCTTTGTTTAAATGTACATCAATCGGTTGAGACTCCCTTCCATAGAAATCAATAAATGTTAGTACAATGCGCTTTCTTTTCTTTATAATTTTTTGAGGAATAATAAGCTCTTCAATGTTTTCAATGGGTAGCTTCACGATTAGTTGTTTAATAGGAAAATCTTCTTTACCATTTTTCCTAGCAGGATATAGCATAGCATATCGAAACGATTGCAAATCGCTAAGCTTTAATTCGACGGAATTGTCAGACCGATGTATTGATATTAGTTGGATAGGATTTAAATTACTTTGGGAAGCCAACTTAGAAACTGGTGTGAGTGCAACATGGTTATAATATCTTCTTTTTAAATGCTTGACTACATCTTGATTATTTTTCATTAAACTCTTCGCGCTAAAAAAAGCATTTCCAAAGATTGTATTTTTCTCTCTTGCGTAGCTAATTTGATTGGGCAGTTCTCTTTTTTTATCCCAAGCTTTATCGCTGTTGTTCCTTATTTTGTATGGGCCATTACCGATATACAGATTAGTATTTTGACTATTGCGCGACCACCAATCCACAATTTTACGATGTGAAGCTACCGGGAGCTCCATGCTCCAATATACTTGAGGAATCAGATAATCGAGCCATCCTTTTTCCATCCAGAGTAGGGGATCTGCGTACAGGTTTTCATAAGTTGTTTGACCTGCTTTTGTATCGGAACCTCTTGGGTCTGTCGATTTGTTTTTCCAAACCCCAAACGGACTCACCCCAAACTGGACCCAAGGCTTCCGCTCTTTTATGATTTTGTAGCTTTTCTTTACTAAAGAATCGATATTACTACGTCGCCAATCTTCTAGGTTTTGGTCGGGCAAGCCGCAATTATAGAAGGAAATTGAATCTTTGAAAACTTCATCTTTGATGGTATATGGGTAGAAGTAATCATCAAAATGAATGGCATCCACATCGAAATTTGTAACTACTTCATCAATAATGGAAACCATTTTCTTTTGTACTTCGGGCAGTCCTGGGTCGTAATAGTATTTTTTTCCATATTTCAACATCCACTCAGGATAGGTATTGAAATCATGTTCCGGACTTAGGATTTCAGTTTTTAAATCAAAAGTTGCGCGATACGGGTTGAGCCAAGCATGGAATTCCATTCCCCTATTATGGGTTTCATTAATCATCCATTCTAAAAGACTTTCCTCTAAATTAGGTGCTTTGCCTTCCTCTCCTGTTAAAAATCGGGACCAGGGCGCAAATTTGGATTCGTAAAAGGCATCACCAGCCGTACGTACTTGAACAATGGCTGCGTTAAAGTTGAGGTTTTGGTAAAAATCTAAGATTTCAAGAAAATCCGATTTTTGTTTTTTAATGGCATCGTTACCATTTTTTGGCCAGTCGATGTTGACTACCGTAGCGACCCAAAATCCACGAAATTCTGTTCTGGGCTGGGGTATAGGTTTGAATACCGAGCAAGAACTCAGGGCAATAATCCACAGTAAAATAAGTATTCGAGTCATCTTCATTGAAAAAGACCTATTTCGTTTCAAAAATAGGTCTTTGCTTTAAATGTTGTTTGAGTGTATCATTCTGAGAGAAAACCCCTCGCCTTTAGGCGGACATTTTAGTTTGATTTGCTGTTCGCTTTTCGCCATACGCCGCACGCAAGACAAGCGCAGAGCGCATGGCGTATGGCTTTTGACCGAACAGCTGAACTTTAGCCGACCTTTATTAGGAAGCAAAACCCATTGGTCTTTAGCCGATGGTAGTTTAGCTTTTTAATCGAATTTATGCCTTACGAATGCTTCCATAGCTGCGTAGTCTGAAAGACCTAGTGCTCGATATCTTGCTGCGGTGTTTTTATTGCGTTCTTCGGCACGCATCCAAAATTCTCTAGCATCGTCTCCTTGAAACATGACACCATCTTTTTGTGATTGATGTGCAAAAATTGCCTGTCTTTTTTTTAGTACTTGGCTCGGACTCATTGGTACTGCCATTTCAATTTCATTTACATCCCATTCGTGCCATGCTCCGCGGTATAACCACAACCAACAATCGTTCATAAATGGTTCTGGTTTCAATCGCTTCATTGCTTCGAAAACCGCATCTAAACATACTTTATGCGTACCATGTGGATCTGCAAGGTCACCAGCTGCATATACTTGGTGCGGTTGTATCTCATTAATCTTGCTCATTACAATTTCAATATCATCTTCCGATAGATTGTTTTTCTTAATAGTACCGGTTTCATAGAAGGGAAGGTCTAAGAAATGTACGTTGGCATCTGGGAGTCCTAAATAACGGGTTGCAGTATAGGATTCACCTCGCCTGATATTTCCTTTTAATTTTCTCACTTCTAAGGTGTCGAAGCTACTCTCTTTTTTTTCTTTAATATTATCTATAATTTGTTGCGCTTCATTTGACGGATTAATTCTCTTGGAAATTTCTGCGTAGCGAAGGGCATCGGTATCGGAAACAGCGATATTACCAGAAGTTTGATAGGCGATGTGAACATCATGACCTTGCTCCACCAGGCGGTCGAAAGTGCCGCCCATTGATATTACATCATCATCGGGGTGCGGACTAAAAATTATAACACGTTTTTTTGCGGGTTCGGCCCTCTCTGGCCTACTGGTATCATCTGCATTGGGCTTACCACCAGGCCACCCAGTAATTGTATGTTGTAGTCTATTGAACATTTTGATGTTCAAATCATAAGAATCTTGAGCAGCCAGAAGACCAGACATGCCATTATCATTATAATCTTTATCGGTTAGGCTCAGAATTGATTTTTCAGTTTCACCACAAAGCCACACAATGGCTTTGGAAGTTAGGCTCTCGGTCCATTGCAAAGATTCATCGACCAACCAAGGAGTTTTGTTTCTTGTTAATTCATTACCTGCGCCGGTATCGAGGACAAACGTACAATTCTTATGACCTTGAAGATAGGTTGCGGGTACTTGAGATGAAATCTCGCCTTCCACCGTTTTTTTTATGATGTCGGCTTTATTTTGTCCCCAACCGAGTAAAACGATCCGTTTTGCTTTCATTACCGTTGCGATACCCATCGTTATGGCCTTTCTTGGTACATTATCAATACCTAAAAAGGATGGGGCGGCATCCACGCGTGTAATATGATCTAGTGTAATCACCCGCGTGCCAGAGTTGTAGTGTGAACCCGGTTCATTGAAACCAACATGACCCGTTCGGCCGATACCTAATAATTGAAAATCAAGTCCGCCAAATTGCTTAATAGCTTTTTCATAGGCCAAGCAATAGTCTATCACAAATTCACTGGCTACGGTACCATCAGGAACGTGAATATTTTCTCTGGGAATATCAATATGATTGAACAAATGCTCGTGCATGAAGTACCAGTATGATTGATGATTGTCTCCGTCCATTGGTAGATATTCATCTAGGTTGAAGGTAACCACGTTCTTAAAACTAAGGTCTTCCTCTCTGTACATTCGAACCAACTCTTCATACACCCGTATCGGAGACGAACCTGTTGCGAGACCAAGTACGCAAGTCTTATTAGCATCCTGTTTTTTTCGAATTAATAGCGCAATTTCCTGCGCAACTGTAATAGAGGCCTCATTTGAATCCTTAAAAATTACATTGTGTATTTTTTCAAAACGCGTTTCCTCAAATTGCCCTACAGGTCTGAAACTGATATCTTTTCCCGATTTTTCTTCTTTTGATTTCATGGTGATTGTCGCTATCATATTTTCTTAAAAATCAATTATATAACCTTGCAAATATATGCATAAATATAAATAATTGCTGTTTTTTGCTTTTTATTTTGCTGTTTTGTGCCATAAAATAATAATTGTGTTGCTATAATTGTATAACAATAGAAAAAAACAGCAAAATATTATATTGACTATATTTGTGCTTTATAAGAGATAATTATGTTAAAAGAAGAACGCCAACAGACTATTTTAAACGAGGTAGAATTGCATAATCGTGTTTTGCTTACCGATATCGCCGAAACATTAGATGTTTCAATCGATACCGTTAGAAGAGATGTTAAGGAGCTTGATGCAAATCAGAGACTTCGTAAAGTACACGGCGGTGCCATTTCATTGGGATTCACAACCAATAGTACTAGAAATACGAATATCTATGCGCTGAACGAAAAGATAAAAATTGCCGAGAAGGCGAGTACACTTTTGAAAGACGGCGGCGTTATCTTTATAGATGGCGGCACTACCTGTTTAGAGCTTGCTCGAATGATTCCTGAAAATGTGGAAATTACCTGTTTTACATTAAGCCTCCCCGTAGCGATGGAGCTTACAACAAAAGCAAACGTCAAAGTTATTTTTATCGGTGGTCAAATTTCGAAGGATTCGCAAATAGCTATAGGTGCAAATGCGATTCATAACCTGTCGGAAATTAAAGTCGATTACAGTTTTATTGGTACGGGATATGTTGATCCGACTTATGGTTTAACAGAGTTTGATTGGGATATCGTACAATTGAAAAAAGCTGTTATAAAAGCGGCTAAGAAAACGGTACTTTTATGTATATCTGAAAAATTGAATTCTCAACACCGTTATAAGACATGTGATATTCATGCAATTAATACGATGATTACCGAGCTTGAATCTGAAAATGAGTTACTAAAAAGCTTCAGAACGCATGATGTACATTTGCTTTAATTTTGAGGCAAGTGACAAGTGCAAAAAAACGGTAGGCATTACTAAGTATAAAGTTACGGTTTTAGTTGGCAGAAAAATCGTGCAGAAGTAGTGAATTATGATTTTAAAATTTTCCTTAACCTTATACCCTTAATTGACAATGGATTACTTAAAAATAACCGAAACGCCCTCAAATCACGATAATTTGGAACAGTTGAATACGGAGTCCATTTTAAGGAAAATGAACGAGGAGGACCAAAAAGTTGCAGATGCGGTGGCGAAGGTCATTCCCCAAATCACTATTCTGGTTGATGGTTTAGCAGAACGTTTTGAAAAAGGAGGCCGCCTTTTTTATATCGGAGCAGGCACCAGTGGAAGGTTGGGTATTTTAGATGCCTCCGAAATACCGCCTACTTTCGGAATGCCGCATGAAAGAGTGGTAGGCCTAATTGCAGGGGGAGATAAAGCTATTCGTAAGGCTGTTGAAAATGCAGAAGATAATTTGGAGCAGGCTTGGCCCGATTTGCAGGCTCATGATATTAATTCTAATGATGTTGTGGTAGGTATAGCAGCGTCTGGTACCACACCCTATGTTTTAGGGGGTATTGCTTCAGCCAAGAAAAATGGTCTTTTGACTGCTGGTATTACGAATAATCCAGGTTCTCCGCTTGCTTTGGAAGTTGAAATTCCGATTGAAATAAACGTTGGTCCCGAATTCGTGACAGGAAGCACTCGGATGAAAAGCGGCACTTCGCAAAAGTTGGCTTTGAATATGATTTCTACAACACTTATGATTCGCATTGGTCGCGTAAAAGGAAATAAGATGGTAAATATGCAAATGACCAATGCCAAACTAGTCGATCGCGGAACGCGCTATATTATGGAAGGTCTAGGTGTTGCATATGATGAGGCCGAAGCGTTGCTAAAAAAATACGGTTCGGTAAAAAAGGCGGTGGATGCAGGTAAAGCCTGAGGTTACTCAATTTTCATAGGCAAGAGCAACCTTTTCAGATGTAATTTCTTCATCAAATTCGTTACCCCAGCTATTTAAAATAAAATTCATTACATCGGCTATTTCTTTGTTGGAAAGCTCGATAGGTGCCATCACTTTATCATAGCTAACCCCATTGACCTTTATTTCCCCTGATAGTCCGTATCTAATAGCTCTGATGCTTTCCGAAATATTATTTAGAAGGTAATCTGATTGTGCCAAAGGCGGAATTCGTTTTCCTTTACCCGTTCCTTTTTTGGAATGGCATACCGCACAATTCTTTCTGTAGATTTTTGAACCTTTTTCGCTGCTAGATACTGCATCAGGTTCTTGAGCGAATAGAAGGCTCGAAGTAAACAATAGTGCGATTAAGACAACATAGTATTTAATCTCGCTCATTATTCTTTAGTAAGTGCGGAAACCTCTTGAGTGGTAACCATTTCATCAGAACTATTTCCAAAAGAATTCATAACATAGTTCATTACATCTGCGATTTCCTCATCTTCAAGTCCCATAGGGGCCATAACGCTATTATAGGTCTCGCCGTTCACAACTATTTCGCCCTGTTGACCATATTTTACGCCACGAATACTAGCTATGCGATTTTCTAGTAAATAATCAGAATTCGCAAGTGGAGGAAAAGCACCTGCAACACCTTCACCGGCGTCTAAATGACAGGTTACACAAAAATCTGCATAAATTTCGCTACCACGCTGCATACTTTCTTCTAGGGCAGGGTCTTGCCTGAAGTAAAAAGCAATACTAATAACAATTGCGAAATAAGAAAGCACAACTATTTTCATAATAACGGGTTTTCAGTCAACTATACTGGTTCTTTTACTTAGAAGGATTTAGGTGGGGACTATTCCTTAGGCACCAATTTGTAAATACCTTTTCCTTCAACGGCTACGTAAATTAAACCGTCCGGACCTTGGCGAACATCACGAACCCTGCCGAGACCATCCATCAATTTCTCTCTTGATATTACCTTGTTTCCATCCATTTCTAGACGTTCCAAATACTGGAAAGCCAATGAGCCAACTAATAAACTTCCATTCCAGCCTTTATAATTATCACTATTCACAAAAGCCATTCCACTAGGGGCAATACTTGGTACCCAATAGTGAATAGGTTGTTCCATGCCTTCCATCTCTTTTTTATCGGTAATTTCGGTTCCGCTATAATTTATTCCGTAGGTTATCACAGGCCAGCCAAAATTCGCACCTTTTTTAACGATGTTGATTTCATCACCTCCTCTTGGGCCATGTTCGTGATCCCAAATTGCACCAGTTTCCGGATGCAAAATTAAACCTTGTGGATTGCGATGCCCATAGCTGTAGATAGCGGTTTTGGCACCATCGGTATCTATAAACGGATTGTCTTCGGGAATACTCCCATCATCATTTAAGCGATAAATTTTACCACCATCTTTTTTAATATCCTGAGGATTCTCATCTCTCGCACCGCGTTCTCCGATAGAAAAATAAAGATAGCCCTCATTGTCAAAAACGATACGAGAACCAAAATGCTGACCTTTTGTAGTATTAGGTGAGGCTTTGTATAGTAACTCAATGTTAGCAAGTGTATTACCATTTATTTTAGCTCGTGTTAAAGCAGTGTGTCCGCCTTTACCTTCGCCTTCGCTTGAGGAGTACGTCAAATAAATCCAACCGTTGTTTTTATAATCTGGATGCGGTACAACATCCAATAAGCCGCCTTGGCCTCTTGCATAGACCTCCGGCACGTTACTAAGGGTAGTTATAGCCCCATCTTTAAAATGAATCAATTTCCCTGATTTTTCGGTAACCAACATACTACCGTCGGGTAAAAACCCGATACCCCAAGGAATCTGCATTTCATCGATCAGTAATTCTGCAATAAAGGGCACATCTTGAGGTATAATAACTTGATTTTCAGTATTTTGAGCGCATGAAATATTAAAAATAAATAAATAGGCGCATAGTAGTGATACACTATTCTTCATAATCTTGCGTTAGTAAAATATTAATTAAAGTCGCTTATTGTTTAAATATAACTAGAATTTATAAGTTGAAATAATTACCCCAAGAATAATCTGATCCCCAATCGCATTACTCTGCCCAAAGATACTTAACCTATGTTTCCAAAAAAACAAAAGCATTTTTTATATGCCGCGCTACTGTTGGCGCTTTCGGTGGTATGTACTACTGCCGTTGCAAATACAGATGTTTTTACACTAATTTCACAGGTTGTTTCAAATGCAACCTTTTCTGATACCGAGGGTTTTATTGGTGGTCAAGAATCAGAACCTAACACTGCTCAAGATTCATACCGAAAAGCTAAAGAGGCTAGTGTTGCCCCCATGTTTATGACAATTATCCAGGGGGCTGATGAGGAAGTAAATTGCGCCGCTAACGGACTAACAGTTGCCCGTTTTAATCTTTGTGGGGATTTTGATGACCGTGTTATTTCTCTTTCAGGAAGCTATAGCAATGTTAGTTGGTACCAATTAGGTGGTGCTTGTACACCTGATGTCAATGATGATTGCCCCAATACTACGGTTTCTTGTTACGGTACACCGGTTAGCACGGGTGCTACTTTTAGTTTAGATGCTAGTGCCATTTCGTCTGCAAACGGAGCAGAATTTAGAGTGGTTGCCGACGGCGAACAATTTTTCTTTAAGGTCAAGAAAAGTAATATCACTCAGACCTATGTAAAACGAGACTATGTATGCGGTTCTCCAGGTCGTATACAAATAACTAATCTTTCAAGTGCTTATGAATTCAGTATTGATTCGGGAAGTGGTTTTGGCCCATGGCAAGGTCCAATCTTCGATAATCTTTTAGATGGTACGTATATTGTAAAAGCAAGGCTTCAAAACACACCTGACGCCTGTGAATACCCTTATGAACCCATTGTAATAGATGCAATAGACATGGCCATTGGAGTCACATTTACCGATGCAATCTGCGTAGGTGAAACTGGCTCGATAACGGTAACCCCAACTGCGGGCATAGGCCCATATAGATATACCTTACTAGACGATTCTGGAACAGCCCAAGAATTTACAGCCTATATTCCTGATAACCCCTACACTTTTGCAGCTGTAGGTTTTGGCACGTACACAGTTCAGGTAGAAACACAGCAGTGTCAAGGCGATGCGCTCAATGGTATAGATCCGCCCAGACAAAGTCAAGATACATCGGGGAACCCTATTATCATAGGGTCTGGGGTATCCGCACTTTCTGCTTCGGCAGAACCTAACAACAGTTTTAGCACGGCATGTGGTATAAACAGTGTCGATATTACCGTATTTACCTCTGGCGGAACAGCACCTTATTCCTATATTGTTAATGGTGCAGGACCTTCTAGCGCATCATACACCACATCAAATGTTGAAACTGTTACAACTCCTGGTACCTATGAATTTTTAATTACAGATGCCAACGGATGTCAAATTACCGCATCGGCCAATGTTGAGGAGCTGACACCGCCAGATATCACAGTAGCGGGTGTTGATGGTACCTGTACCAATGGAGGTTCTCGCTTAGAGTTCACAATTAACGATGCCAAAGGTTTCAATCTGGAGTATAGAGCGGACCCAGGAGACCCTTGGACAACCAATCCGGTTATTTCAGTATCCGCAGGCACATACGACTCAATACAGGTACAATATTCTTCGGGTGCGTTTACTTGTATAATGGATTTACCAAATGCTGTTACCGTAAGCGGTGTAAATGGTATTACAGGAACGGCGGTGAAAAATGCCGATATTACTTGTAGCCCCGGTGGAGGAACTACCGGTGGTGTCATCGAATTTCAAGGTCCTTTTAGTGGGGGGTCTGGAACAGGATATCAATTTAGCATTGACGGGGTAAACTTTTCGACTACCCAACTATATACTGGTTTAGCTCAAGGTACATACACTCCTGTTATCATAGATGATAGCGGATGTAGAAGAGAGTTGACGGCAATTCCCATTGAAAACATCGATCCGCCCACCGATATCGCTTTTGCTCAAAACAATATTGATTGTACCGCTGGTACTTCCGAGGTAATTCTGACCGTTACCGGGCCGTTTGCAATAGCTACTTATGAAATAATTAGTCCTGTTACTATTAATAATGGCGGTAACAATACTTTTGTAGGCCTAAATACAGGAACTAGTTACGAGTTTAGAGCTACTGATGTAAATGGATGTAGTATTACCGAAAATTTTACCCCTATTGTAGAAAGTACTATTCGGGCGAGAGTAAAATCGGGTGGCGATTTACGCGTTTGTACTGGCGCGTCTGATGGTACAGGTACTTTCTTGATTGACGGTTTTGCCAATAATTACACATTCAATATTAATGGAGGTACTGAAAGCGCTCCGCAGAACGACTTAGAGGTTGTATTGCCGCCTTCAGGCTTAGGTACTTATACTATAACGGTTACAGATGCAGATACCGGTTGTACCGATAGCACCTCATTTGATATCGTAGAACCTACCAATCCTATTGCCCTTAGTGGCACTGTTCAAGATATGTCTTGTGCCAATAATAATGTAGGTCGCGTAATTGCGGATGCAACTGGAGGTTGGAGTGGATATGTCTACACCCTAACTTACCCTGCTGCTAGTGGTGTTTCCCCGATAACTAAAACAGGACGGACATTCAATAATCTATCCCATGAGGGGAACTACCGATTATCCGTAGTCGACTCTGAAGGATGTACCGATACATTCGATTTTACACTAACAGCCCTTATTCCACCGACGATAGCTTTGAACGATGCCGCCTCTGACTTTTGTTATGATCCGAGTACAGGAGGTGCTACAGTAGGAGTAACTTCTGCTTCGGGAACCACCCCGCACCAGTATCGAATTAATGGTGGTAGTTTACAACCTAGTCCTATTTTTACTGGTTTAACACCAGGCAATTATACCATAGAAGTAGTCGATGCCAATAATTGTAGAGACCAATTAAGTGTAGCCGTTAGGCCACAATTACGTGTGAACATTAGTACGGAGACCGAAATTCCTTGTGGTGGTGCTCCCGGCCAGATTCGGGTGCAGGTTACAGGAGGTTATTTGACTAACCCCGATTCTCCATCTACCCCAAAAAATTATGAAGTTAGTTTAGATGGTGGTGCCTACAGTGTGCCTACCGCATTCGCTTCCAATTCTTTTCTTTATCCTATAACCAATGGGGGTACTTATGTTTTTAGAGTTACCGATAATGAAAGTTGTGTTGCCGTTTCTTCTGATTTAATAGTAAGAGATGCCGAGAATCTGCTTCACCCAGCGGTTGATATAACCCCAGTTAGTTGCGGTTCTCCAGATAATGGAAGGGTATCCATTACACCAGACGCAACAAACGGAATACCTCCTTACGAGATTAGTTTCGATTCAGGTGCGTTTAGTTCTCAAACGGTCTATTCAAACCTAACGGTAGGCACATACAGTTATACCATAAGGGACCAAAGAGGTTGTTTGTTTACCGATGATGCTATTGTGCCCTTAGATACGACTCTCGGACCTGATGCCACTGCCTCGCCAATAACGGCTACGTGTAGTTCTGGAGATGTAAGTGGAGGAATTTCAATAGACGCGGTTTCTAACGGTTCCGCTAACTTCGATTTCATTATTCAAGATGATTCAGGAAATGAATTATTTCGTTATAATAACGTAGATCCAGTTTCTTTACCGCTCGTTACGAACGACCCTATTTTGGTTCCGGGTAACTATACGGTAGTCACTTTAGATGCCAATGGTTGTCGAGATGAGGATACGGTTACCATAGGGCAAACTACCCTTACGGTGGTGCCAGATCCAGTTGTTCCTATATGTGATGTTAATGGTTTTTCCAATACAGTTGAAATCGTTGGCGGAGTCGGTCCGTTTTTAATTCGATTGGAGAATGATCCAGCTGCACCCGTTACTCCGAATATTCCACCCAGAAGACATACTTTTAATGGACTTCAATATGGTGTTGCCTATACAGTTGAGGTTACTGATGTTGGTACTGGTTGTATTTACTTCGAGGAAATTCCTCCAATTCCTGGCCCATCGCCTCTGGCGGTAACCGCATCATCTACACCTGCCTTTTGTGATGCAAGTCAAAATGGGGAGATCGTTTATGAAATTACTGGTTTTACCATAGGTGATACTTTGCAGGTTGAGCTATTGAATAATGAAGATGGTAGTCAAACCGTATTGGAAACTGTACTTACTACAGTTGACCCTTATTCCAATACAACATTGGCATTGGAAGGAGACTATCAAATTATTGTAACCAATTTATCCGATGATTGTACTGCTGCTACGGGAGTTATTATCGAAGAAAATTTACCGGGTATTGATGTGCTTTCCGATATACCAGCCAATTGTAATGAATTTGGTCAAATAACCGTTCAAGGCAACAATGGTCTTGCACCTTACGAATTTGCTTTTATGCCCTTGGGCAGTACACCTGCTCCTACCGATTTTACATCAGAGACTACTTTCGTAGGTGCTGATGGTGATTATGATGTGTATGTAAGGGATAGTCGCGGTTGTACATCTAACGAAATACTCACGATTATACGATTAGATCCTGATTTACCTGCTCCTACGATAACAGTGGTAAACCAGTGTGATGTAACGGCTACCGCTTTTGATATAACGGTAACCATGCCGGCTAATACGGATACCCCTAGGTTTACCTTGGCTGGGGATACCCAATTTGGTACGAGAGCCAACCCAACCGACCCTTGGGAATATACCTATCAAGTAAGTAGCCCTGGCACATATACAGTAGATGTAAGTGATGCCAACGGTTGTACAAGCCAAGCTACCGCTGAAGTATATGAATTTCTTACTGCTTCTGGTGGTTTTTCTACGATGCCGACCTGTAATGATGCCGATGGCGTTATTACTATGAGCGTTATTGGGGGAAGTAATCAATTTAGTTATCAATTACAAGGTGGCGGGGGAACAAATATCGGAAGCCCAGTTGTGGCTGACCGTTTTAATGGAATATTCACTGGTATAGCCCCGGGGACATACCAAGTAGAAGTAACAGATACGGAAACTTCATGCGAGTTTACCGTTGATATTCAGTTGGCTCCAGCTACCCAACCAGAGATAGATAATGAATTAAAACAAGACATTACATGTATTGGTGATGGTGATGGTAGTATTGACATTTTACTCCGGCCAGGCACGGATATTGACACACCTATAGCATTTATTCTAAATAATTTAGATACCGGTACGGAGCATACCAGAAATAACACCGGTTCTTTTGCCGATTTACCTCCCGCACAGTATCAAGTTGAGGTGGTTACGGCGAGAAATTGCCGTCGACTCTCCAATCCTATTGATATTTTGGAACCAACAGCTTTTTCAATTTCTGCATCTGCACCTCCTAATTTTGTTTGTGAGTCGAGTGCTAATCAATATAGCGTTGCTACAATTACCGTAACTGGTAGTAATGGGACACCAGGCACGCCCGGTCAAGAGTATCAATATAGTATTGTAGGGTTTAATAATTACCAATACAGTAATACTTTTGAAGTGGTTGATAATGGTAGTAGTCAAACTTTTACCATTTATGCAATAGATGCAAATGGCTGTCAGACGACCGATCAGGTTACGATTAACCAACCTACAGATGTAACGCCTTCATTACGATTTGTTTCGGCTCTTGATTGTAGGGATGATGAAGCTATAGAAATAACCGCTGTCGGCACCGCTAGTTTTACGGTGATTACCACCGGTCCTTCAGGTACTACTATTGCAGATGTTAACGGCACTACCGCTCCCGTTCTGATATCATTGCCAAACGCAGGAGATTATTTATTCGAAGTTCAGGATAACAGCACAGATGGCTGTCTATATCCATTACCCGTGCATACCGTTGTTGCTCCTATTGAGCCCGTAGCGGTGATTTCAGAAGCCAACCCTGTAATATGCTTTGGGGATTCTAACGGAGCTTTATTTATTGATGTTACCGATTATTCAGGCATTTATGACTATCGCGTTTTTGAAGGTGCCGATGTAGCAAAGGCGACAGTCTTGGCAAGTGGCACTTTTGATACGGCCAACTTCCCTGATATTAATGGCGACCAAGCCAGAATTACGGGTCTAACAGCTGGTAATTACTATGTTGAGATAATTTCGCAGGGTGCCCCTTATTGTAGTTCGGATAGTAATGTAAGTACAGTTCGCACACCAAACGGTGAATTGGATGTACAAGCAGTTGAAATTGGCAATGTAAGTTGTGATAATAACGCTGGCAATATTACTGCTACCGGTAGTGGAGGTTGGGATATTGCGCCCTATGAATATCAATTACGGAAAGATGACGAACTAGGCACTACACCTTTTCCTATTGAAGTTGCCTATCAAGCCAATAGCGTCTTTGATAACCTTACGCACGGTAATTACGTTGTAGAGATTCGCGATGCAGAAGGATGTACGGATAGCTTTGATATAACTTTATCTGAAATTACTCCTATTACCGCTGGTATTAGAGAGCCTCAAAATTTGGTTTGTCCAGGAGGTAACAATGCAGTACTTGAAGCGTTTAATAATACAACAGGAAATCCTGGTGCTGAAGGCGGAGTTCCGGGTGCTGGGTATAAATACCAGTTGATTTATTTGGATAGTGGCGATATTACAGATGAACGTTCAAGAAGTGGACTTCAAGATACGCCTACTTTTACAGGAACGAGCGGCGGTGTTATTAGTGCAGGTTGGTACGCTATTGAGGTGACATCTAGTTTTGAATGTGATTTTACCACGGCTCCGTATCAAGTAATTCCACCACCACCTGTATCGCCTAGATTGAATCAACTTTCGGTTCCAGGTTGCGGAGGCCAAGGAGAACTTCAATTGGTTATTGAAAATCCAGACCCTTCATTCCAATATGAATATTTACAGATTGAAGATGGTGTAGCTGTTGGTGCTTATACTGATTTGGTCGGTAACGAGTACAGATTTCTTGGGGTAACAGGTGTGCTGTATCAATTCGATGTCCGTAAGAAAAACGCTTCTAATACCTGTGATGCTGTACGTAGTAACGGGCGTACACTAACCGATGCTACAGGAGTAATATTGAACGTAAATCAGATAGATGATATTTCGTGCGATAATCAAAATGACGGACGGATAGAATCGTTTGCTGATGGCGGAGTTGGCGGAGAGATCTTTACTTTGTACCATGGAAACCCAATGGATGCGTACAATCCAGACCCAGGTGCTACTGTAGTACGTTCGCAAACTATGAATGGTACTTTCGAAGGCCTTTCGCCAGCAAATGACTACTATATTGCAGTACGAAGCGGAAGTAGTGGTTGTGAAGCAATTGACGGACCTTTTACGATTGAAAATCCTGAACCGATAGTTATAGTTTCTACACCCGCAGCTGTAAGTTGTAACGGTGAGGATGATGGCGAGATTTCGGTAGAAGTAACGAGTGGAGGAGTAGGCTTGATCCAATTTGCTATCAGTCCGAATTTTAATGAGTTTTTTAGTGATCCTGCGACACCAGGGGCTTATATATTCGAAGAGTTGGGAATGGGAACCTATGAAATATTGATTCAAGATGAATCTGGTTGTGTTGAGAAACGCTTTGTTAATGTTACCGAACCAAGTGAATTGGTAGTTGCTGACCCGATAATTACGAATGAAACGTGTTTGGGCGACAACGACGCCACCGTAGTAATTCCTATTTCTGGTGGTACGCCTTTCAGCGATGGTAGTGGAATAGCATATTACGAGATGAAAATCGAGCGCACCTTCCCTGTTGATGAGCGAAGTGCAACAACTCCTTACTTTGATTATTACGATGGTCAAGTCTTGCCAAATGACCCAGCAGTGCCCTTTGTTACTGGCGACGAGTACTTGGTAAGCATGCGCGATGCCAATGGCTGTGAGATATTTACGGTTTTCCGAATTGAAGAAGGTGTGTTGTTAGACCATGTTTTCAATCCTGTTTATGGTTGCAGCGGTAACACCCCTTTGAATTCGCTGGTTCTAGAAATGATTGATTTGGATATAATGTCTGAACTTACTTTCTATCTTGAAGATATCAATAATTTGGATCCAACAGTAGAGGCGCTACCAGAGGCAAACCGAAATACGAGACGTGAAGAACTTGCAGGTACCGAAACAACGTGGAGCAATTTACCAGCTGGTAGTTACCAAGCATATATTTTTCATTCTAATAACTGTTGGGAAGTAACCGAAGTGGTAGATTTAGAGATGTATCAACCTTTGCAAGTAAGTTTGGTCTCTACTGGGCCAAATACGGTTGAGGCGACTGCACAAGGTGGTTTAGGAGTTTATGAATACTATTTCCAAGGAATTTCCCAAGCTGACGATAACGTCTTCATAACCAATGCAGATGCCCTGGTCGAAGTTAGGGTTGTAGATGAATTGGGTTGTGAGGCTATTGCCGCAATACCTTTTGAGTTTACAGGCATGTTAGAGATTCCTAATTTCTTTACTCCCGACGGCGATACCAATAATGACGAATGGGTGATTACAGGAAGAGAGTTCTTCCCTAACATAGAGGTGAAAATATACGATCGCTACGGTAGAGTTGTTGCCGTATTGAACCAGTTGACCAATTGGGACGGGACTTATGAAGGCAAAAACCTTCCTACTGGAGATTACTGGTATGTAGTTAATCAAAATGATGATCGAAATACCCGATTTGTCGGCCACTTTACCTTATATAGATAATAGTTCAAAGAGAAACAGCTCCTAAGAAAAGGCTGCCATTTTATGGTAGCCTTTTTCATTTTTTACAGCTACGCATTTTGCAAAGGAGAGTTACCTTAGTCAAAGAATTGGATTAGTTTTTATATCTTCAATTTCTACAATGATATTTGGTGATATTATGAATCGTATACTCGTTCTCTTAACTTGTTTTTTTATTTTCCAGGGTTGTGCATCGCAATCATCTTCGCAATTAATAGATGCCGAGTTGAATACTGTGGTCGAAGAAAAATTAAATTACTACCTCTATTTTCCAAAAGATTATGAGGATGATAAAGATGCAAAATTCCCATTACTTTTATTTTTGCATGGCGGAGGGGAATCTGGCGGTACCATTACGGAAGTCAAGAAAAACGGTCCCCCAAAGTTGATTGCCAGTGGTAAAGAGTTTCCATTTTTAATATTGGCGCCTCAAAACCCTAACAAAAATAAGTGGTGGAATACTAGAGCGGTAAATCAATTACTCGATTCAATAATCACAGACAACAGGGTAGATACCAAACGTATTTATTTGACCGGGTTGAGTAGAGGAGGAGGAGCAGCCTGGGAAATGGCGGTGCATTATCCAGAGAAATTTGCGGCGCTTGCCGTGGTTTGCGGTATGACACCAGTGCCCTATGCTTCTTGGCTTGATAAGAATATGCCCATTTGGGTTTTTCATGGGGAGGAAGATCAATCCATACCCATATCCGAATCGGAAACAATGGTCGCTCGATTAGAAGAAATGGGATACCATGTAAAATTTACAAGATACCCAAAAGTGGGTCATGATTCTTGGGTAAAAGCGTATGCAGGCAACACGCTTTACGATTGGTTCATGGAGCAGGAAAGGAAGGATTGAGAATACGTTTAAAAATCGGTCTAGAATCCAATTATAGAAAAATATAATGAAAATCAATCTAAGTTTTATTCTTTGCTTTTTGCTAGCAGTAAACACCTATTCTATTACAGATTCAAAAAAGCCAGTTAAAGAAGAACCTAGAAATGTCATTTTTATTTTAACCGATGATTACCGCTATGATTATATGGGTTTTACGGGGAAGGTTCCATGGTTGGAAACCCCGAATATGGATAAACTGGCAAGCGAGGGTGCTTACCTTTCCAACACTTTTGTAACAACTTCCCTATGTTCTCCCAGTAGAGCATCTATTTTAACAGTACAATTTTCACATGCCCACACCATTGTAGACAATCAAGCCCCCAACCCAGGTAATCTCACCTATTTTCCGCAGTATTTGCAAAAAGCAGGTTGTCAAACTGGATTTTTTGGAAAATGGCACATGGGCGATCATGGAGATGAACTCCAATCTGGGTTTACCCATTGGGAAAGTTTTGTTGGTCAAGGTGTTAACTATAACCCTACGCTAAACATTAACGGAAAACGTACGTCTTATAAAGATTCTGCATACATCACAGACATATTAACGGAGCATGCGGTAGATTGGTTGGATTCGCGCGACCGAAAAAAGCCGTTCTTTATGTATTTGTCTCACAAGGCTGTACATGCAGGATTTCAACCAGCGCGCAAACATAAAGGCAAGTATAAGGGAAAGCGTATAGCCTTGCCTTCAACTTATGACCAGACCAAAACTGGTGCTTACCGTGATTTAAAGTGGCCACAGTGGGTAGCTGATCAACGTATTAGCTGGCATGGGGTCGATTATATGTATCATGACAATCGAGACATTCGTGAAATGGTGGAAGATTATTGCGAAACGCTTTTGGGCGTTGACTAAAGTATAGGCGCGATCATGGAGTATTTAAAGGAAAACGATTTGGATGAAACTACTTTGGTCATTTATACGGGCAATCATGGTTTTAGTTGGGGAGAGCATGGCTTATTTGTAAGAGATATTTTTATGAGGAGTCGGTTAAAGTCCCCTTATTGGTTCGATGCCCCGATTTTTTCGAAGGCGGCAAAACTCCCGAACAGATGGTTCAAAATATAGCTATGGGCCCAACTATTTTAGCAGAAGTAGGAATTAAAAAGCCCGACAATATGCCCGGTATATCGTTCATTACTATTTTAACAGGAAACGCTTCTAAAACCGCTAGGAAAAAAGTATTCTACGAGTACTATTGGGAGTATGATTTCTCTATGACCGCAACCGTATTCGGAATGCGAACGGATAAATACAAGTATATTAAATATCAGGGTATTTTGGATCGAAATGAACTTTATGACTTGGAGAAAGACCCTGATGAGAAGTATAATCTCA
>Ga0114957_1000874_pt1 | contig 36365 bp, 39 predicted proteins | sample BantaG_FD_87175 | JGI IMG/M metagenome (GOLD analysis project Ga0114957, IMG submission 87175) | Marine algal microbial communities from Bantry Bay, Ireland - BantryBay_4 metaG | ecosystem: Host-associated > Algae > Red algae > Unclassified | place: Bantry Bay, Ireland | collected 2014-11-21
AACTGTTGGGGTAACAAGGCGGAGCTTATCTCGCCCGAAGAAGTCGGGGCGGTCCGTGCAGCCACAAAGGATCGCAAAATATTCTACAAACCCGAAGAACTCCTTCAAGAGCATCCCTTCCCCGAGAAGAAATAAAGCGGCGACTCAGCGAAAGCCCTAAAATGCACGTGGTAAACCTCCGCCAATTAGGGTAGGAAGATCACAGCAGAAGAAAAAACCTTCCGCATAAAACACTAATCTTATGAAATATACCCCTCTTATTCTAAGCGGTCTCGCAGGCATTGCCCTGTTTCTGACTGCTTGCAAATCTGAGTCGACTACTGAAGTCACTCCCACTTCCGACGCTCCCGCTCTTTCTGCCGATGCTGCTGAAATAGAAACCGTTTCCCTGAATGTTAGCGGAATGACATGAGGCGCGAGTTGCGTAAAGCGAGTGCAGGCTGCACTCGCAAAGGTCGATGGCGTCTCATCAGCAACAGTATCCATGCCCGGCTCCGCCGAGGTGAAGGGCTCCGCTTCTTCTGAGGACCTCGTGGCCGCCGTCAATAGCATCCCAGGCGGCAAGTTCAGCGCTACGGTGAAATAGGCTCACCGCATTCACTCTAAAAGCGCCCCTTTCCTAGCGAAACGGGGCGCTTTTTCTGCCCTCAAGCGGTTCTTGCTTCTCGCTAGCAACTAGTCTAATCCTCCCGCAGTCATGCCAGTCGCGACCCCAGAACAATACAAGCAGATGCTCGATGCCGCCCAAAAAGGAGGCTACGCATACCCCGCCATCAACATCACTTCTTTGACGACCGCGAGCGGTGCGCTGAAGGCCTTTGCTGAGAGTAAGTCAGATGGCATCATCCAGGTCTCCACCGGCGGCGGTCAGTTTGCTTCCGGAACTTCTGTCAATGACGCCGCCTTCGGGGCCATCGTTCTCGCCGAGGCCGTCCATATTCTTGCCGAGAAATATGACATCCTCGTCGGCCTCCACACCGATCACTGCCACCCCGAGAAGGTCGATTCTTTCCTCCGCCCCCTCCTTGATGCGTCGCGCAAACGCATCGCTGAAGGCAAAGGCCCCCTCTTCCAATCCCACATGTTCGATGGCTCAGTCGTCGACCTCGATGAGAACATGAAGACCTCCGCCGAGCTCCTCAAGGAGTGCGTCGAACTCGACATCATCCTTGAGATCGAAGCCGGCTGTGTCGGTGGAGAAGAAGACGGTCACGATACCTCCGGCCTCCCCGCCGAGAAACTCTACACCTCCCCCGAGGACATGATGCAGGTCTACGAGACCCTCAACCCAATCGGCCGCTTCATGTTCGCCGCCACCTTTGGAAATGTGCACGGCGCCTACAAGCCCGGCTCGGTTAAGCTTAAGCCAAAGATTCTCCGCGACGGCCAAAAGGTCGTCACCGATAAATATGGCCCCGAGGCAGAAATGGACCTCGTCTTCCACGGCGGGTCCGGAACCTCATCGGACGACCTTCAGGAAACTCTCGACTACGGCGTCATCAAGATGAACATCGATACTGATACCCAGTATGCCTTCTCACGCCCCATCGTCACCCACATGTGCGAGAACATTGAAGGGATGCTCAAGATCGATGGTGAAGTCGGAAACAAGAAGTGCTACGACCCGCGCTCTTATCTCAAGAAAGCTGAGCAATCGCTCTGCGATCGTATGAAGCAAGCTTGCGACGAACTCCGCTCGACTGGAAACACGATCTACTCCGCTTAAAATCGGTCCTCTACTTTAACAAAGGCCTGCCTTTTCTCGGCAGGCCTTTCTTTTCCCATCATGTCTACCGCTAAGACCACCGCCGGCCAGCAGGATAACCCGCTCGCCAACATCATCCTCAACGTCCTCGCTCCAGTTCTCATCTTGAGCTATTGCAGCAAAGATGCTGGCAGCTTCTGGCATCTGGGACCGCACCGGGCGATGGCTCTCGCGCTGGCCATCCCGATCGCCTACGGAATCTGGCACTTCATTCAGCATAAAAAGCTCAACATCTTCTCGGCAGTGGGAATCGGTAACGTGCTCCTCACCGGACTCATCTCCATCTACCTCTACTCCTCAGAAGACCCCGCTGTGCGCGAGAACGCACCACTTCTTTTCGGGATTAAAGAAGCCGTCCAGCCGCTTATTCTGGGCTCGCTTTTTCTCCTCACCGCTAAGAGCGCGAGCCCTCTCTTTAACACCTTCATCTATAACGAAGGCATCTTTGACCAATCGCGGATCAATCGCGCGGTGAAGGAAAAGGGGAACGAGTCGGACCTCGAGAAACTACTCTGGTCATCGACCCTTCTTTTCTTCGGTTCCTTCTGCCTCTCAGCCGTCATGAACCTTGGACTCGCATTCTACTTTCTCGGTGATCTCGATCCCACCGCGACCGATTGGAAAGAACTCTACAATGCCGACGTGGCAAAAATTACCGGCTGGGGCTTCCTCGTCATCGGCGTGCCTCTCCTCGTTGTGGGAGGGTTCATCCTCGCGCGCATGATCAAGGGGTTAAAAGCGCTGACCGGGCTGGAGACCGATCGCATTCTTCAAGCACGTTAGCCTAAGCGACCAAGCTACTCCGAGACGAACTCGTAAACGACCGGCTGCCCTGCTGCCTGTTCCTCGGATATCGTAATCGCCTGTCGAACTCTCGCTTCCGCCTGAGAAAAGGCGTCCTCGCTGCGCGTGTGAATCAGCGCAAGCGGGTCGCCCTTTTCGACCTTCTGACCGAGTTCCAAAATCCCTGAGAGGCCCACGGCATAATCGATCTCATCCTCAGCCCGCCGCCGTCCCCCGCCGAGTTCCAGCACCGCAATTCCGACCTCGCGGGTATCGATGCTCCGGATCCAGCCACTCGCAGAAGCGGTGACTTCTTTCCGAAGCGGAGCCACCGGAAGGTATTCTGAAGAACGCTCGATGAGGTCGGAGGGACCGCCAAGGCCCGAGACCATTTTTGCAAATACTTCAGCCGCTTTGCCGGTATCGAGGGCCGATTTTAACTTCTTCTTGGCGTTCTCCCGGTCGTCAGCAAGTCCGCCGAGAACAAGGAGTTCAGCAGAAAGACTCATCACCACCGTTTCGAGCCGCGAGCGCTCACCCTCTCCTCTCAGAAAGCGGATCGAATCAGCGACCTCAAGAGCGTTCCCCGCACTTCCCGCCAGCGGTTCGTTCATGTCAGTTACGAGCGCGCTCGTCTTGACCCCCGCCCCATTGGCGACTCCCACGATGCTCTGAGCAAGCGCAAGAGCATCGGCATAATCCTTCATGAAAGCGCCGCTCCCAGTCTTGACGTCCATCACCAGCGCATCCAGACCAGCCGCCAGTTTCTTAGATAAAATAGAGGCCGTGATGAGGTCGATTGATTCAACCGTGGCGGTGATATCGCGCGTGGCATAGAAGCGCTTATCCGCAGGCGCGAGATCACCCGTCTGGCCGATGATTGCTACCCCGCAACTCTTCACCACCTCTCGGAACTGTGCATTGCCGGGCATCGTCTCATATCCCGGTATGCTATCGAGCTTGTCCAAGGTCCCGCCGGTATGGCCCAAGCCGCGGCCTGAAATCATCGGCACATATCCCCCGCAAGCTGCAACCAGGGGCCCAAGCATGAGCGAAACGTTATCTCCCACCCCACCTGTCGAATGCTTGTCGATGATCGGCCCATCCATCGCGGGCCAGGAGAGGACCTCACCAGAATCGCGCATCCCCTCCGTGAGAGTGACGCGTTCACCAAGAGTCATCCCTTTGAAAAAGACCGCCATCGCGAAGGCTGCGATCTGACCTTCGGAAATAGAGCCATCCCCAATCCCCCTTGAGAAAAATAGGATCTCCTCCGCACTGAGAATTTCACCGTCCCTTTTCCGCCTGATGATTTCTTGTGGAAGCATTGCGAGAAAGCTTCTCGCATGCCTCTCAAAGTGCAATCAAAAGCATCTGGATTAGCGGCAGCGGAAACGTGCCAAACCGAGGGCGCTGAGGACAAGAAAAAGCACGGAAGAAGGCTCCGGAATTGCCACCGTCGACTCATGTGCCCCACTATCAATCTCAGACTGACCCTTAATCTCCAAGACAGTCTGCCCATCAACAACGATCAATGGTGGATCTGCAAAAGAAAGTCCATTTTGCCATCTCCGCGACGTCTCAACCCAGCGGTCGAAAATCAAGGTAAAACCACCTTTTCCCAGTGACTTGATAGCTCGAAATACTCGCTCATCTCCAGCTGCCACCAGACCTTACCTAAACTTTGGCCAGCTTTTTGGTAGCCCGAGCCTTGAGCGCCTTAGCCGCCTTCTCTTCGCCGAGGGAATTGAGAACATCGCAGTAGTTCGCCACCGTGGTCTCGTAATCGTCAGCCCCAACGGCCAGATTACCCTCATAGGTATCAAGCGCGCGATCAAAATGCCGCTTGGCAGCATCAATGTCATCGCTCTGCACCAAGACGAGAGCCAAGTTATTGTGCGACTGCGCGGTATCGAGATGATGCTCCCCAAGAATCTTGGAGCGGGTGTCGAGCGCCATCATATGCATCTCCCGAGCCTGCTCGCCGTAATCAGCTTTCAGATAAAGATTCCCGACGTTGTTGCAGAAGCTCGCGGTTAGCTCGTTCTCCTGTCCCAGCTCTTCGTGAGAAATTCGGAGCGCCTTGAGAAGAAGAGTTTCCGCTTGGTCAAAATTATCCTCCGCTTGGTAGATGTAAGCGAGGTTGTTACTAATCCCGGCGACTTCCAAAAGGAGGGGCGGGGTCAGGCGCTCGTAGCAGGCGATGGCGCGCTCGTAGAGAGACTTTGCCTCCATCGTCCGCTGCTCGCAGTCGTGGACAAAAGCCAAGCCCGCGCAGACGCGCCCGACGGACTCGTCATTCGATCTGTCAGTTCCCAAGAGGCTGAGCGCCTCCTGATAGTCAGCCGTTGCTTCCTCGAACTCATCGAGCGAGCGATGCAGGTCACCTTTGACCTCGAGGAAAGAGGCAAGCTCGCGTTTGCTCGGCAGGTCGGAGCCTACCGAAGAACGAGCTTTCTCTACGACATTGTCGACAGCTCGGCGGGCCTCATTGATTTTCCCCTCGTCGAGCAAAGTATCCACTTGCTCTCCGAGCAGTTGGGAGTGAGTCGCCGTTCCAGGTTCCATTGTCAGGGTGGACATTTTTAGAATTTGTAAGGGTGTGAGTCACCATTAAGCATCTTTATTTCAAAAGATCAAGGCAGTGATCCCGGGAAAATGGCAGTTTGCCATACGTTTTGAGAAGGGCGACGTGGGAACTGGTCCCGAGCCCTAGAAGCCGTGCTATTTCCTTCTCGAAATGATCAAACGCCTTTCGGTCAGCGCCTCTCTCGACCAAGTAGAGCAGACCACGCTGCAGCAGGTCAAACATCTCGGGCACCGGGTGGTCCAGCTCGAGGACCTGCTCGAGAAGCTGACCAAAATAGGCCGCTATCACCGCATCTCGGTAACTTTTCCTAAGCCCCGTGCGGTAGTCATGCACGCTGACCTCGCGCAGCGCATGGAGCTCCGAGCGCCCGCTCCGAGTCCACTCGAGCTCGGCCTCGATGAAAAGGTCAAGGCGCCCTGCGAAGGAACTTTTCGCTCGCCGGGCCCCCTTTGCCACCGTCTTGATCAATCCCGCATTCTCGGTGAGCCAGTGCACGATGAGGCTAGACTCGGTCAACTTGGTGAGTCTGATGATCGTTCCCCGCGAGCGCTCCATCGCTGACAAGAGTCGTCTTGGCGCTCCTCCTTTACAATATTCAATTGACCCTGGCAGAGTCGCTCCCTACTCCCCTTCACCATGGCAAACGAATCTATCGCTGACCTCCTGGCGATCGATACCCAGTCTCTCGCAGATCGGGTCTCTGAACTCAGGAGGTATCTTTGACCTTCCTACTCTCCAGCAAGAGTTCGATCATCTGGAACAGAAAGCGGCTCATCCCGACTTCTGGAATAATCAGGAGAAGGCCCGCCAGATCCTTGCCGAAACGAAGAAGCTGAAAGACAAACTCGTCCCCTTCGCGCAGCTCGAATCCGACCTCGAGAATCTCCGCGCCAGCATCGAACTCGCCAAGGAGTTCAGCGACCTTGATTCTGCCAAGGAAGCGAGTGCCGTCCACACCAAGCTCGCCGCAGATCTCGAAAAATTCGAAGTCCTCACCCTCCTCGATGGTGCCTCGGACATTAGTAACGCCTACGTCACGATCCAAGCCGGAGCTGGCGGCGCCGAGGCCTGCGACTGGGCCGGAATGCTCTTACGAATGTATCAGCGCTGGGCTGACAACCGCGGCTTCACCGTCACCACCACCGACTACCAAGAGGCTGATGAAGCGGGAATCTCGTCGGCCTCGATCAAAATTGAAGGCGACTACGCCTACGGCTACCTGAAAGCCGAGCGCGGCGTCCACCGCCTCGTCCGCATCTCGCCCTTCGACTCAGCTGGTAAAAGGCACACCTCATTTGCTTCCTTCGATGTCACCCCAGAGATCGACGACACCATCGAAATCGAGATCCCCGACTCGGACGTCGAAATCTCTACCGCACGCTCCGGTGGTAAGGGCGGTCAGAACGTCAACAAGGTCGAAACCGCTGTCATCATCAAGCACCTCCCCACCGGTATTCTCGTGCGAGCCACCCAAGAGCGCTCGCAACTCCGAAATCGGGAAGTGGCATGGGAAACCCTCCGGGCAAAGCTCTACCAGATCGAGGAGGACAAAGCCAAGGCAGAGGCCGACCGCGAATATTCCGAAAAAGGCGAAATCGGCTGGGGTAGCCAAATCCGCAGTTACGTTTTCCAACCCTATCAGATGGTCAAGGATCTCCGCACCGGGCACGAGACCGGAAACATTCAAGCGGTGATGGACGGGGATATCGATGGCTTCATCGAGGCCAAGCTACGCGGAGAGAAAAAGGGAAAGTAAGCGCCACTCGCCCACGCCCTCTAAGGGAAGACGACGCACATCGCCGTCGGAACCTTGGTCGAGTGCCCCGTAGGAGTCATCATCCCTGTTTCCAAATCGACCCTGATCGTGGTGACCTGATTCGACTTCTGCCCGGCTGCGAGAAGATAATCTCCCCCTTGGCTAAGGGCGATGTTCCGCACAATCCACACTCCCGAACTCACCGTTTGCAGATGCTTGAGCGTCCCGTCCGGCTGGACCGCGAGAACGGAGACCGAATCACGTTCCGGCCCCAGAAGATCCCGGTTTCCGGTGTAGACGAAGCGCCCATCCTTCGAGACGAGAATCTCTGAACAACTCATCTTATCTTCCCTCTTATCCTTATCTCCACCCTCCTCGAAGACGCTCACCGTCTCAACCTCCTTAAGGGCGCCCGTCTCAGCATTTCTCTTAAAAACGGTGACCGATAAGGTGAACTCGTTGAGCACATAAGCATGCTCCCCATCCTTGGAAAACTTCATATGCCGTGGACCAGAACCGGGAGGGCAGACCGCTGCCCCCACCGGAAGAAGAGTGCCGTTCGCGAGATTCATCGTGTAGATTTTAACCCGGTCGATCCCCAGATCAGGCACGTAGGCGAATTTGTTGTCCGGCCCCGGCCACGTCGCATGAACGCGCGCGGCATTCTGGGGCGCGGGACGAGGATCGATCACTTCGTGTTGGTGAAGCGAAGCATTCGGCCCTAACTTCCCTGAAGCATCGATCGGAAAGGAGACCAACTTCCCCCCGCCGTAATCGGCTCCCATCACCATCTGGTGAGTGTGGTCAAAGCTGACCTGGCAAAGCCCGCCGCCCTGGTAAGTCGAGCGGTTGATCAACTCAACACCGCCCTTAGTCACCTTCCATGAAGAGACCGCCCCTTTTCCATCGACCCTAGCGGTCGCCACTAAGAGCTTGCGATCCTCACTCAGCGCCAAAAAACCAGCGCCCTCCTCCGGCCCTACCAAACGCGCCTCCGTGAGCTCCCCGGTCTTACGGTTCAAGTCCGTGCGGTAGATTCCATCTGCTCCAGTTCCAACAAGAACCGGGACCATTTCAGCGGCGCCGAAAGAAGAAAATGCGAGTGTTGCGAGGAGTTTTTTCACACCCCAGATTAGCGCGCCTCATCCTCCCGCCAATCGTAAAGCGCCAAAGTTCTCACCATCCTTGCATGTCTCCGCGATTCCTCCATGATCCCGCGAAATGCCCGACTCTATTAAGAACGCCAGTTACTTTGCCCAAGGATTTCGCGAGCTCGATGAAACCCTCGCCGAGACGACTTCCATGCTCGCAAAATCGCTTCCGCTCGATGATGAACTCCGCGCTCTGGTCCCTTGGACAGGCGTCGGACAGTTTCCCGATAAAGTCCCGGACCAGCACGAGCGCGAGGGTGCCCAGCTTCTCTCAATCTGTTTCGAACTCCTCAATATCGTCGAAGAACGCGTCTCTTGGCAGTTCCGCAGCCATCGCCGCACTGAGCACGGTGCCGCCGCCATCAAAGGTCTCTGGCCTGCCGTCATCGACCGTTTTAAAAGCGAAGGTCTCTCGGAAGCGGACGCCATTGCCGCCCTTCAAAAGGTGCAGGTCGAGCCCGTCCTCACCGCTCACCCGACTGAAGCCAAGCGCCCGTCGGTCCGCAAGCGTCACAAGGCAATCTACGAAGAACTTCGTAGCTTCGAAAGTGCGCGCCGCGATCCGCACTACGGTCGTCGCATTTCCGATAGCCTTCACGCCGAACTCCAGACCCTTTGGTATACCGGCGAGATCTTTGTGCAGCGCCCGGACATCCAAGAAGAACTCCAAAATGCCCTCCCCTATCTCAGCGAGATCTTTCCCGAGGTAGTGATGCGTCTCGATCGATCGCTCGAACTTGCGTGGCAAGACGCCGGCTGGGATATCGAGAACCTCCGTAAGGAAGAGGCCTACCCGAAGCTCCGCTTTTCCACCTGGATCGGAGGTGACCGCGATGGCCACCCCTTCGTCACCCCAGAGGTCACCGCCCGCACCCTAACCGTTCTCCAAGATCATGCCGTCATTCTTCATCGGCGCTCGCTCGAGCGCGTCGCCGAGAAGCTTACCCTCGCTCCCCCTTTTGCGAAGGTCCCAGCCCGCCTGAGCGAAGCCGTCGCCGCACTAACCTCCCAGCTCGGGGATGCTGGAGTGAAAATTAGCGCCCGCTACCATCTCGAACCCTGGCGCACCTTCCTCTATCTCCTCCGCGAAAAGTTCGCTCAAGGCGGTTACCACCGCACCGAGGAATACCTTGCCGATCTCGAACTCGTCTATGAGACCCTTAAAGAAGTCGGAGCGACCCGCACCGCCCACGAGTGGATCTTTCCACTCATGCGCCGAGCCCGCATCTTCGGCCTCCACTTGGCCTCCCTCGATATCCGCAACAACTCAGAATCGCACGACGCCGCCGCCGCCGAACTTTTCTCCTCAGTCGGAATTCCCGATGGAGAAAACTTCCCAACTTGGAGCGAAGAAAAGCGCCGCGCCTTCCTCGTCGAAGAACTTAAAAACCCACGCCCTTTTCTCACTCGCTATAAGGAAGCTGGCGAAAAAGCCGATGGCATCTTGGCCTACTTCCGCCTCGTCGCCACCCATCATAAAACAAAGGGGCCTGATGGCCTCGGCCAGCTTATCATCAGCATGACGCGCTGCGTCTCAGACCTCCTTCTCGTTCAGGTCCTCGCCCGTGAGGCCGGCCTCGCCACCTTCCACGCCAGTGGCCACTGGCGCTCGAAGCTTCCGGTAAGCCCCCTCTTTGAGACCGGAGAAGACCTTGCCAATGCCAGCGGCATCCTCCGCGAGTATCTTGCCATCATGGGGCCCCACTCCTCAGGCTTGCAACCCGCCATGGTAGGCTACTCAGATTCTAACAAAGACGCCGGCGTCTTCGCCTCCCAGTGGGGCATCTTCAAGGGCCAGGAGTCGATGACCGCCGCCTGCCGCGAAGCCGGAGTCATCCCTCAGTTCTTCCACGGCCGGGGCGGCACCATCGGACGCGGCGCCGGCCCCACTCGCTGGTTCCTCCGCGCTCTCCCTGAAGGATCTCTCGGCGGACCCATTCGCATCACCGAGCAAGGCGAAGTCCTCCCCCGGAAATACGGGCACGAGGGAAATGCCCACTTTCATCTCGAACTCCTCGTCGCCGGAGTCACCCGCTCGGTCGGGCTTAGCGAGTCGGCATCCTTCGATGTCGACGAGTGCCGCTCAGCGCTCGACGCCCTCTCGCGCGAATCTGACAAGGCCTACCGTTCTCTCATCGAGGCCGACCAATTCATGGAGTTCTACCGCACCGCCACGCCCATCGACGCCCTCGAGACCGGCGTCTTCGGCTCCCGCCCCTCCCGCCGCAGTGGTAAAAAGGCGTCCCTCAAAGACCTCCGCGCCATCCCATGGGTCTTCTCCTGGACTCAGGCTCGCTTCTACCTGCCCGGCTGGTTCGGAGTTGGCTCTGGCCTCGAGGCCATCGGCGAGGAAGCTTTTGCCCAGATCAAAGCCAGCCTGCCAAAGTTCGATTTCCTCCGCTACGTCTTCACGAACATCGAATCCTCCCTCGCTTCCGCTAACCCGGAAACAATGAAGAAATATGCCGAGCTTTGTCCCGATAAGGAACTCCGCGAGCGTCTCCTAAATCAAATCCTCGAGGAGTACGAAAAAACTCGTAGACTGGTCTTCGATCTCTTCGGCCGGGACTTCGATGATCGCCGCCCGCGCATGGAAAAAACCCTCGCCCTCCGCGAAGTCCCACTTCGCGTCCTGCATAACCAGCAGATCGAGCTCCTCCAGCGCTGGCGCGACGCCGGAAGCCACGTCGAGAAAGACGATGGAAAATTCCACCGCGACTTCTTGGCTCTCCAACTCACCATCAATGCCATCTCCTCAGGTCTCCGCGAGACCGGCTAAAGATCACAGCCCTCTCGAGAAATTCACCTTCTCAGTTGCCAGCTCGTGGCGATGAGGTCAGCCTCTACAAATGCTCAAAGTTGCCCTGTTTTCGCTGACCTTGGGGCTTGCCTCCGCCCTCCCCTCCGATGAACACTTCCGCGTTGAAAAGGTCGCGGGTGGATTCGTCGACGCCATGGAGATCGCCGTCACCCCTCGCGGAAAAGTTTTCCTCATCGAGCGGACCGGCGCCGTCAAATTAGTCGATCCGGTAAACGGCGAAGTTCAAGATATCGCCAAGCTCGCTGTCGAGGTTCGCAAAGAGGAATTTGCTCGCGAGTGCGGACTCCTCGGAATCACCCTCGACCCTTCCTTCGCCGATAACCAGTGGCTCTACCTCTACCACTCCCCCCTCGGAGCCGCCTCCCACTCGCTTTCCCGCTTCACCTTCACCGGCGACTCACTCACCGATGAAAAAGTGCTTCTCACCGTCAAACAAGACCCTGAAAATGGCACTTGTCACGAAGGAGGATCGCTCGCCTTCGGCCCCGATGGCTGCCTCTACCTCTCGACCGGAGATAACACCTGCCCCTTCAAATCCAGCGGCTCGGCCCCCATCGATGAAGGAGAAAATCGCAAATGGTTCGACGCTCAGCGCACCGCCGCCAACACGAACGACCTCCGCGGAAAAATCCTCCGCATCAAACCCACCGCCGACGGCGGCTACGAAATCCCCGAGGGCAATCTTTTCAAAAAAGGAACAGCAAAAACCCGCCCCGAAATCTACGTCATGGGCTGCCGGAACCCCTACCGCATCTCACTCGACCCGAAGAACGGCTTTCTCTACTGGGGAAAAGTCGGCCCCGATGCAGGAAAAGAAACCTCACGCGGCCCCCGCGGATACGACGAGATCAATCAAGCCCGTCAGCCAGGCAACTTCGGCTGGCCCTACTTCAGCGCCGATAACAAACCCTACGCGGACTACGACTTCGTCACAAAGGAAGTCGGCGAAAAGTTCGACCCCGCCAAACCAATCAACAACTCCGTCAACAACACCGGCCTCACTGAACTCCCACCCGCAGAGCCTGCCTTCTGGTTCTACCCCCGCGCCTCCGCTTGCGCCGGACCAGTCTACTACGATGACCAATATCCGGACTCAGAAAGCAAATTCCCCAAGTCCTTCGACTCCTCCCTCATCGTCTTCGATTGGACCAGCAACTGGATCCGCCTCATCAAGATGGATGAAAATGGCGACATCGTCTCGAATGAACCCTGGCTCTCAAAGTTCCGCTTCTCCCACCTCAGCGACCTCGAGATGGGCCCAAAAGGCGAACTCTTCATCCTCGAATATGGCTCGAAATGGTATGATGGAAATGACGGCACCCTCAAGCGCGTGACCTACTCTAAAGAACCAAAAGCGATCGAAATCCCCGCCTCCGACCCCCGCATGGTCGGCCTCCCCGCAGACCACCCGGGCTCTGCCATGATCGGCGCATCGACCTGCCTCGCTTGCCACATGACGAAGGACAAATCGATCGGCCCCTCCTATAAGGACGTCGCCAAAAAATACAAAGACGACCCCAAGTCCATCGAGATCCTCGCCGAGAAGATCCTCAAAGGAGGCGTCGGAGTCTGGGGCCAGCAGCCCATGCCCCCTCACCCGCAGCATAATATCGAAGAAACCCTCCAGATGGCTGAAGCCCTTCTCCAAGTTGAATAAGCCCTAGCTCTATTCCTACCACTTCAGCTTTTTACGAAGCGTCTCATAGAAGGAGTGCCCCGGAAGCCGCACCAGATTTCAGCACTGCGGGTGCCGCGTCACCCGCACCTTACTCCCCTTCTTGCTTCGTAAAATAGCGCGGCCATCCACCGAGAATAAGATCGGTTCATCAGTCCGCCCCGTCGGCGTGAGCTCGATCACCGAATCATCAGAAAGCACCAACGAGCGATTACTCATGCTGTGAGGGCAGATCGGCGTGATCACAAAAACCCCCGAGCGAGGACCAATCAAGGGCCCACCCGCCGCGAGCGAATAAGCGGTCGAACCCGTCGGCGTCGCCACCAATAGCCCATCCGCATTATACTCGTTCAAAAGGTCGCCATCCACCCGCGCCTCAAGCGAAACCAGCCTGCCAGTCTCACCCCGCATCAGCACCGCCTCATTCAAAGCAATAAATTCGTGCGACTCTCCCCCCTCCTCAGTCATCTCAACCCGCAGCATCGAGCGCTCCACGATCTGCGGATTGCCTGCCGCGATCACCTTGCTCAGCTGATCAACTTCCTCATCCGTGCACGCTGTTAGAAAACCCAAATTGCCGATGTTCACTCCCGCAATCGGAATCGCACTCGGCCCGATCGTATGAAGAGTCTGAAGAAGGGTGCCGTCACCTCCTAGCGAGATCACCATATCGGCATCTTCCCAAAATCTCTCAGTCCCCTCTTCCCCGACCAGCTTAGCAGTTTCCCGTTCTAAGATAACCTCGATCTTGCGAGCGGAGAGACTCTCTCGCACCCGTGCCACCGCAAAGGGGGCGTCAGGCTTCCAAGGATGAGCTACGATGGCGACTTTCACTTCCCACTTCTACCACCTCCTAATTTCCCCGGCAAGCGAACCAATTGACAGACCGGATGAGAAAATCCAGATTCCCGCATGCCGCTGACGCAGGATGAACACGCCCGCTACTCCCGCCAGATTATCCTCGGGGAAATCGGCGTGGCAGGGCAGGAACGCCTCAAAGCCTCCTCTATCCTATGCATCGGCACCGGCGCCCTCGGCTCTCCCGCAGTGACCTATCTCGCTGCCGCCGGAGTCGGTCGCATCGGCTTAATCGATCCTGATGTCGTCGATCTCTCAAACCTCCATCGCCAAATCCTCCACGACACCCACCAAGTAGGAACCGCTAAAACAAGCAGCGCCCGCGCCCGCGTCGCAGCGATCAACCCCCTCGTCGAACTCGTGGTGCACGATGGCCTCTTCACCGCCGACAATTGCCTCGATCTTCTCGCGAAATACGACGCAGTCATCGACGGCTCGGACAATTTCCCGACTCGTTTCTGTGCCAATGACGCCGCCTTTTTTCTTAAAAAACCCCTCATTCACGGAGCCATCTTTCAGTTCGAGGGCCAAGCCACCGTCTTCGCCCCCCACCTCGGCGGGCCATGCTACCGCTGCCTCCTCCCCGAACCACCTCCCCCGGGCACCGTCCCCACATGAGCGGAAGCAGGAGTCCTGGGCGTGCTCCCAGGAATCATCGGATCCCTCCAAGCGATGGAAGCGATCAAGCTCCTCGCCGGAATCGGCTCCCCTCCCTTGGGCCGCCTCACCCACTACCGCGCGCTCGATACCAGCTTCCGCGAGATCAAGATCAAGCCAGACCCCCATTGCCCGCTCTGCGGAAAAAGCCCCTCAATCTCAGAACCCGTCTCCTACAAAACAGAACCAGCCATGACCGAAGAAGGCCTCCCCGAAATCTCCACCAAAGAGTTAAAAACGATTCTCGAATCCGGCTTCGAGGGCATCCTCCTCGATGTCCGCGAGCAAGAGGAATTCTTCATCGCTCACATCGATGGCTGCGAACTCGTCCCCCTCAGCGGCTGGCCCGAGTCTGCCAAAAGTCTCCCCAAAGACAAAAAATACTACGTCCTCTGCGCCGCCGGAATCCGCAGCGCCAGAGCTGGCATGTGGATGCTCGAAAACGGATTTAGCGACGTCACGAACATCACCGGAGGCATGAAGAGCTGGCTTGCAGAGCAATAAAAAAAATAAGTCCAGTCCGACCCACCAGACCTATCGATTCACAAAAAACGACCGCTCCTTTTCAGAAGCGATCGTTTCAATAATCTTCCTGTAGCGCAGCTTACTCAGTAGCGGCCTCTTCCTCAACAGGCTCGTCATCACTGACGAGGTTGTCGAGATCGACCCACTCGAGATAAGCCATAAGCGCGGCATCCGACGTGCGGGGCCCGAGCTTCGTCACGCGGCAGTAGCCTCCCGGACGATCACCCACAGCGGGGGCCACGACGCTGAAGAGACGCTGAACCGCATCCTTCTGGCGGAGCATGCGGAACGCCATGCGGCGGCGGTGGACAGTGTCCTCCTTGGCAAGCGTGACCAGCTTTTCCACCACAGGGCGGACAGCTTTGGCCTTAGCCATAGTAGTGCGGATGCGGCCATGCTTGATCAGCGCGCACGCTTGGTTAGCTAGCAAAGAACGGCGGTGGCCATCCTGGCGCTGGAGTCTGACGGTTTTTTTGCGATGTCTCATCGGTCTGAATTTTTAAAGGGCTGTTTATTTACTGGTCGAGGTTCTGAGCGATCAAGTCGGCCAGTCCTACTGGGGCTTCTTCTTCAGCGCCAAGACGTGGAGCCATTGGAGCGCCTAAGTTGACCCCGGAAAGAAGGGATGGATCAAGGTTCATGCCAAGGCCAAGTCCGAGCTCGTGAAGCTTGTCCTTGATCTCGTTGAGCGACTTCTTACCGAAGTTACGATACTTGAGCATTTCAGCCTCAGTCTTAAGCGCGAGCTGGCCGACGGAGGTGATGTTAGCATTGTTGAGGCAGTTCGCTGCACGGACAGAAAGCTCGATCTCATTCACGCTCATATTAAGAAGCTTCTTAAGAGCGGCATTCTCTTCAGACTGCTCGGCTGGTGCCTCTTCGAATTCCACCGCATTATCGTCGTAACCAACGAAGACGTCGAGGTGATGACGAAGAATCGCTGAAGCCTGAAGGAGGGCATCATGGGGCTCTACCCGGCCATCGGTCCAGATGTCGAGCTCCAGCTTATCAAAGTCCGTGATCTGACCAACACGCGTCGCGCCCACAGAATACTTAACCCGAGAAACTGGGGAGAAAATAGAGTCGATCGCGATGACGCCGATCGGGGCCCCCTCGCGCTTGTTCTCTTCATTGGTGTGAAAACCACGCCCGACCTGAATCTCGAATTCAGCGTCGAATTTGATCTTCTTATCAAGGGTGCAGATGATCTGGTCCTTGTTGACGACCTCGAACATATTGTCCTCGTCAATATCTCCAGCGGTAATAACCCCCGCCTTGTTCGCGGTAAGTGAAAGGACGCGGGGCTCTTTTCCATGAGCGATGAACTTAACCTTCTTGAGGTTCAGCACGATGTCGGTGACATCTTCAACAACGCCCGGAAGAGTTGCGAACTCATGCTGCACACCCGCGATGCGCACCGAAGTGATAGCGGCTCCCTCAAGCGATGAGAGGAGCACACGCCGGAGAGAGTTTCCAATGGTATGACCGTAACCCGGCTCAAAGGGCTCAGCCGTAAAGCGAGCGTAAGTATCGGTTGCGGTATCTTCGTCTTTGACAAGACGGTTCGGGAGCTCGAAGCGGTTAAGCTTCACGGCATCGACGGTTTCTGGCTGAGTTTCAGCGGTTTCTTCTGACATTTCTGTAGTAGGTTTGCCGGGTTACCCTTTGGCGAGTGCGGTCGTCCTTCTAAAAAAGAACGTCCTTCAAAGGACCAACGGCGGATTGCAATTTCTCGCGGGGCGGGAAAGAACCAGCTTTGAACGAACAGTGCAATGCTTTTTTAAAAGCCGCGCCCTTGGAAATTTGCGATTTCTTAATGAAATGAGATGAAATCGCTTAAATCTGGCATAGAGGTAGCACCCTATCCGTTAAGGTAAGATGAAGTCCCGCAAGAACCTCACCCGTTTCACCTACGACACCGCAGCATTCGAAGGCTGGCGCCTCTGTATCAGCCGGGCGGGGACCACTTTTACAAAATATTTCTCGGATAAAGAATACGGTGGCCCTCGCAAATCACTTAAGGTAGCAGAGCAGTCGAAAGAAGAACTTCTCCAGCTCATCGATAACTCGCGCAGGGTGAACGGAAAATTAAGTAAAACGACGATCGCAAAGGGCCAGAAGCTGCTCCAAAGCTGTTAATTTAATCTATGCCGAAGAAATACCCCGTCGCCATTCACTGGTTCCGCCGTGACCTCCGCCTCACCGATAACACCGCCCTCCGGGCTGCCACTCAGACAGCAGACAAGATTGTCCCCTGCTACATTCTGAGCGACTGGACAGGCGGCCATCACTGGACAGGGCCGAAAAGGCAGCAATTTCTCTGCCAATCGCTACAGGCCCTTTCCAAAAACATCGAGCACTTAGGCGGCCACCTGATCGTCCGTCAGGGCTCAGCCCTCGCGGAGCTAGAGAAGCTGGCGAAAGAATGCAACGCAGACGCCATCTACCTCAATCAAGACGTTGACCCTTTCGGAAAACATATTGAAGAAAAGCTTACCCGGCTGTGCGAGAAGCTAGGCATTGCTTTTCACTCATTCCTCGACGCCTCCCTGCACGGACCGGAAGAGATTCTTAAGGGTGACGGCACCCCTTACCGAGTCTACACCCCCTTCTCAAAACCATGGCTCGCTGCCCCTAAACGAAAGCCTGCGGGTAAGCCCCGCTCCCTCGAATCGCCCGAGGGCCTCAAGTCTGATCCCCTCCCAACTCTGGAGACTTGGGACCTTACTCCTGACGGAGAGAAAACCCTCCCCGGAGGAGAGCGCGCAGCCCGCGAGCGGATGAATGACGCCCTTAACGAACGCATCTCGTCTTATGAAAAATACCGTGACGTCCCTTCCGTCCCCGGCACCAGTCGACTTTCGCAAGATCTCCGCTGGGGGACCATTTCAGTACGAGAACTCTACGACCGCGCTAAGGAATGTCGCTCGGAACAGTATCTTAAGGAGCTAGGCTGGCGCGAGTTCTACTTCTCCATCCTCCACCATTTCCCAGAAGTGCTCGAGCACGAGTTTAAGTCGGATTGGCGGGGTCTTCCTTGGGACGAGCCGGACGAAAAATTCGACGCTTGGAAAAAAGGCGAGACCGGGTTTCCGATCATCGATGCCGGAATTCGCGAACTCCTCGCCACCGGCTTCATGCATAACCGCGTGCGCATGATCGTCGCCATGTTCCTCACTAAGGATCTTCATATCGACTGGCGCCTCGGGGAGCAGTTCTTCATGCAGCATCTTGTCGATGGCGAAATCGCCTCAAACAACGGTGGCTGGCAGTGGAGCGCCGGCACCGGAGCCGATGCCGCACCCTACTTTCGAATTCAGAACCCTTGGTCACAGACCAAAACCCATGACCCTAAGGGAGACTACATTCGTCAATGGGTTCCCGAACTCGGGAAGGTTCCAGCAAAAGCCCTCTACGGCCCTCCAGAAGATGGCCGCCCACTCGCCCCCGGCTACCCCATGCCGATACTCGATCACTCACAGGAGCGCAACGAGACCCTCGCTCGATTCAAGAAGCACCGCGCCGAGCAGAGCTAGTCCTCATCAGCCTGCTCCCTCAGGTCGAGGTAAAGCTCACGGAGGTTCTCCACCGGAATCGCGAAAACTTCCACTCGATTCACCGCCGCGATATTAAGACCGACGCATTTACCATCGAAGGTGAGCAGTGGCCCCCCGACTGTTCGGCGAGTAAGAGCCGTCTCATGCTGAATCACCATCGGGAAAGAATCCCGCCGCCCTGAAACCTGCCGTCCCCCGCCACTCATCTGGAAGTTTCGTGACTTTGACTCGCCCGCTAGCTTGTAGCGCGCCGTGAGCGTAACTTCCACCACAAGAATATCCTCCCCGCGTTTCACCTCCACCGATACCGAGTCATCGGCATTCCTCTCCTTAATCAGATTCACAAGTTGCTCGACCTTCGTAATTACGAGGCCATCGACTTCTAAAATAAGATCGCCCTCCGCGAGCTCAGCCTTCTCCGCGCCTGAACCCTCAATCACGGAGGTCAAAATCACCCCCGCCTCGGTATCCTTTAATCCGAGCCCGAGCATAGCGGGCGAGCCACCAAGAATTTCGCGCTTGTTAGCGCTTATCATACCCGGCCGCGGTCTCCGATACTTCCTCTCGGTCGCCCCGTTTGAGACGACCCAAGTTCCATGCGCGAGATCGCTCGTCTCTCCCCAAATCACCGGAGTGAGATCGGACGCTTCGATCTTCACTAACGCCAAGTCCCACTCCTCATCCGTCGCCACGATCGATGCCTCACGGTATTTCTTCTCTCCAACTCGGACTGAAAAACTCGCAATCCCATCAAGCTCACTTGCTTTTGTTAAAAGGTAGCCGTCGTCGCTGGCCACGGTGCCGTAGAGAAAACTCAGACGCGTTTCATTATTGATAAAAACTGCACTACTAGTCTGCAGTGACGCCTGCACCGGGCTAAGCGCTGCCTGAACCTGCTTCCCATTTTTTCGAAGCTCAGACACAAGCGTATTGCCCGCCAGCGGACTCAGCAAAAAAACCGCCAGAAAAAAAGCGACTGCCCTCATGGACGCCCCCCAAGTTTGATTTTCATTTTGATTATCTCGTCCTCGTAAGACCACTCAAGAACTACGGACTCACCCGCGCCTTTCTTTTCAAGCGCTTCTAAAAAAATAGCCTCATCGGGAAGCTTCGCACCATCCATCGTGAGCAAGGTCGCCCCTGGCTCGATCCCAGAGGTAGCCGCGACGCTCTCCGGAAAAACCTCCTTCACCTCAAGCTCACCATCCTTGCCCAACCCAACCCTGACCCCCAAAAAACCGGTCCCCGGCTCAGGCCTACTCGCAAACCCTCCCTCTCCAATAAAGTCTCCCCGCATCATCTCCGCCCACCCTCGTTGAAACTCACGAATCGGCACATGCATGCTGTCCTCACGCGAGTTTCCCACCCGACTATGAATCGCGATCAATTTCCCCTCGATATCAAAGAGCGGCCCACCGGAATCGCCCCCGATAAGTAAACAGTCGGACTGCACCGTCGAGTCTGCCTGCCTTACCACCCGTCCGACCCGCACATTCACCCCACGACTCTTATCAAAGCCGCCTGAATGCCCCAGCGCGAACGTCCAGTCCCCTAAGCGAAAAGAATCTTCTTCATCAATCTCAACATAAGGAAAAGGTCCAGCATCGGTGATTTGAAGCATCGCAGCGTCTGTCTCAGAATTCAGCCCTAGCGACACCCCCTTCAACTCACGTCCATCTTCTAAAAGAACAACAATATCACATCCCACCCCACCAATCACGTGCGCCGCTGTCAGAACAAGGCCCTCCTTAGAAATTATTACGCCCGTTCCCGAACCCTCATCAACCTCCAGACAAACAGTCGCAGCGCGAGCCCGCGGAAGACTTTCCTGAAGAGCCTCTTGGATCATCTCGAGATCCTTAAGAGAATCCGGTGCCTTCTTATCATTAAAGTAGGGCCGCGCCGCCAAACTACTCACCACCAGAAGCATAAGCGTGAAAAAGTGGATCGCCCGATTCATCTCGCGAAGAGTAAGCGGGAAAAGGCGTGGTGGCAATCGACAAACTTCCACGTTAGACCTCACCCCATTCCTCTCACCAAACTAAAAGCCCGACCGACGCTCAACAGGAAAACCCCCTTACCTGATTAGGATGAACAGCCAGCCGGACTTTAAAAGTTCAAAAGTGCTGTAAGGAAAAAAGCGATCTCCCTACTTATTAACAAGCTAAAATCACCTAAAATCACATCCGTTGAAGATAGTCCGGCACCTCATCCCGCTGCACCGCAGGCGGTAAAGATGGGCTATCATAAGCAATTACCGCTCCTACCCCCGCCGCATGGGGAGCCTCCAGAAGCAAATTCCCTTCCGACTCAGGAAAAATGTAAATTCGTTTTCGATCTGCTAACCATCTGCCAAAAATTGCAACGATTCCCGTCAGCACAAAAATCGCGATTCCACCAGCCACCATGCGCACGCGGCCGGACGAGTAAAGCGCTGACCAGCTATAAGCCGATTCCACTTTCACCTCCTCCTCATCCGCTTCCAGCGGATAAAGCACTCCCGTCTCAGGAATCTCAATATCCGTCAGCTCCTTCTCCATCCAGTAGAGCCGGATCGAGAGCTGGACCGAGAAACTCTCAATCTGCGCCACCGCCTCCGTGCGATCAAGCGCCTCCTCCACCGACCGCACCAAGGCGTTTCGCCGCACCTCCAGCGGAATAGTCTGCGCAATTTCAGAAGAGACTGCGATCTGGGTCCTCTCTGGAATCCCGAGGTAATAAAAGACCGCCACGCAGTGCCCCCTCCCCTCCAAGTGCTCCTGCATCACCTGCTCCGCGCTCTCCCCCGCCGGAAGCTCCTGCTTCGCATCGAAAAGATAAAAATAAATATCGATCCCCGAATCGCGGGCGTGATAAGCGAGAAACCCCTCCCGATCTCTCCGCTCCTGATCAGTAAGTAAATGCTGGGGATCAATGAAGTAGACCGCCGGAGGCTGCCCGAAATAACTCAGGAAATACCTATCATCGATCGTGGTGGGCCACTCCTCCACCTCCTCCTCCGGAACCTCGATCAACTCCGGCTCGAATTCGATAGGTTCCCCCCCTCCCGAGAAAAGGCGCTCAAAGGCCACCGATCCCATAATTGAAGAGCCCGGAATCAGCACGCCCCGCTCAAGCTCCGCCTGCTCCTCATCAGACCACTGCGGTAGAATCACCTCCAGAACGGGCTCAATCTCCTCTTCAGCCTCTTGCCCGGTTACCAGCGCAGCGCAAGCCCATCCTAAAAGCACGTAAAAAAGCCACCTCATTTTTGCGAACCCTCCGCTTCCCTATTTTCCGCAGATTCTTCCGCATCCACCCTCTGATTACCCTTTCGAATACGCTCGAGAATCTGATCCACCGGTCGGGGTTGCTGCCCACTCGCCGCCAGCAAAGATTCAGGATCCCGCCTCGCCCGACGCCAACCCTTTTTCATCGCCCCCTCCGTCTTTGAAATAATAGTCTTAAACGCCTTAAGATACTCCCCCTGCAGAAGAAATGGGTGCGCCGCCGAAAGAGAATCAAAAGTATTGTCCTCATTAAGATAAGGCATCAAAGCGTATCCGAAGGTGATCGCCGCCGCCTTCCCATTGACATCAACCACTAACAAAATCCCATTCTCGTTAGGCCGCGCCAACTCAACATCAGAGAACGCCGCTCGATTCAGAAGCCAGAACCCGAACTGTCTCAAACTCGGCAACTCGTCGAAGGCAGCGATGTATACTGAGAAAAAAAGCTGTGGAAAGCGCCTCTCGAAACCCTCCATCAACTTGCGAAGAGCTGCGCGCTCCTTCATCCGCAGAACCCCCGCCGAATCTGTCAGTTTCTGGAGCTTCACATCCTCATCGCCGAAAAGCTCGTCCACATCCCCCATCGTAAAGCCACAATGAGGGCAAGACGTTGCCGCGCGATGCATGCGCTGAACACAACGGGGACATTTCATGGCGCGAGTAAATAAAAGGATCCCCAAAGGGTCAAAGCTCATCGCATCCAAGACCGTAATTTCCCGCCCACGCCCGCTAATTCCCTACTCAAAAAAATTTCCCGAGAAGAAACATGAGAAAATTCTTGGCAAAGCGACCAATTTCACACAGCTTCCGCGCTCCACCGCCCATCACTTATGGTTTCTCTCCGACTCTCCCGCAAAGGTTCAAAAGACCGCCCCTACTACAAGATTGTAGCCGTTGACAGCCGTAAGCGCCGTGATGGTCGCTACATCGAGCAAATCGGAACCTACGATCCCATGGTAGAAGGTGAAAACTACGCCCTCGATCTCGAAAAAGCCAACAAGTGGCTTAGCGTAGGAGCTAAACCCTCCACCACCGTTGCAAGCATCATTAAAAAGGTCCGTAACGCCAGCTAAGTCCTAGCTACCCTGACTCTCCCAACCCGAAGTTCCCTGATCCCAGGCCTTCGGGTTTTTTCTTACCCACATTTCTTGACCAAAAGCAATCCTTTGCTAGCGTGCGCCCCCCGGAGGGATGGCTGAGCCTGGTTTAAGGCGCTCGATTCGAAATCGAGTGATGCGCAAGTATCCGTGGGTTCGAATCCCACTTCCTCCGCCACTTTTTTTAAGGGTTCCAGCTTCTGCCACTAAGGAGCTGGAACCTTTTTTATTGTGTCACCCCAAAGCCTCCCAACACTGGATTCATCTGAGTTTCATAGGCTGTTCCATCCCTTTAGCTACCCGTTGAAATGTGAAAGGGCTTTACCTCAACCTCGGCTATTATCACTGGCCGTCCTAGCCTGACCCCACCATGACCTTTGACCTAGAGAGGAATTCCAATCGGTCGCTCAGGCTAATCCATCTCGGAAGGTTCGCCATCCTTAAACGGTTGCCAAAAACGCACCATTAAGTCGCATTCGGGCGGTTTTTACAAGGAAGCCGGCCGATCAACACGCCCTCTCCCCCATCCCCTCAAACCCCATTCCACCAACATATCCCCTATCAGATCAGTGGAGCCGCTGGTCGGAATTGAACCGACGACCTATTCATTACGAGTGAATTGCTCTACCCCTGAGCTACAGCGGCGTCACCTCTGACGATTCTGATTTATTAGCAGTTTCGCAATTAACAAGTCAAAAGAAAGGATTGGGTGACCTGTTAGAAAGAAAATTGCGCTAAAACTACCGGACGCCGAACGCCTTCCGAAACAACTTGATCCACGAGCCGCTGCGGGGCCAAGTAAAGCGGTAACTCAAGCTGCTTGCCAGATTAAGAATTCTCCAAAAGTCGCACCCCTCGGAAAATCTGCCGATCGCCACGAAGCTCCCCCTCGCTCGATCAATTTCAACTAAAGACTTTGAGCTGACGCCATGCTTATCTCAACTAAGCGGAAGCGATCATCGTAACTACCGCCTTCCGCCTCCTTACAGCACTTGTAGCACGCGACGTGGCTCTCGAAGCGACGCACCCGCTCGATCGAAGTGCCGCATGATTTACAGAGATACTTCCATTGCCGCTTGATGGTCCGACTCGGGAGCGGAAGACGGTGAGTGGCCTTCTCGCCCGCGATTCCGACATCCGCGCAGGCCTGCTGCCATTCCTCACCGTGGGGCTGGCAGCACCCATGACCGAGTCGCTCATAGGTGATCAGGTGAGCGAGCTCGTGGAGCAAGGTCCGCCGCACCTCTTCGGCAGAAATTTCAGGCAAGCGCGTGTTGAGCTCGATGAGGCAAACAGGCCACGTAGCGCGTCCCGCGGTCGACCGCATTCTCGGGTTCCACTCGACCCCTACCCGACCCGCCAGTTCAGGCAGTCCTAGCATAAGGCACAGCCTAGTGCAAACTGCGGTAAGTTCATCATCGATTCCCATAAATCTAGCACATGCTTCGGCGATGCCGAGGTCGCGTTGTGGAGCGCAATCAGTTTGCTGAGGCTCGAAACCAAATTCCATTTGCCGGGAAGCGCAACGCATGCCAGAGATTACTACGGATTCCTTAACTATTTCAATACCGGAATCAAACTAGATATTCACAATATCTAAGTTTAAAAAACAAACTCCTCCTCGGATAGGAGTCAAATTTTAGTGGAGTCACTCGGTTGCAATTCGCCCATGGCCCAGCTAATTAAGGCCATGGTTGACTTCGACAAAGAAATTGCCCGGCGGCAGACCGGTTCTCTGAAGTGGGATCGACGTCCCGATCTCAACCCGCTGTGGGTTGCCGATATGGATTTCTTTTCCCCTCCCGAGGTAGTGGATGCACTACAGAAAAGGGTTGCCCACGGGGTTTTCGGCTACGCCATTCCCCACCCCTCATTGGTTGAAACGGTGATCGCTTATCTCGAACGCCGGATCGGAGTGAAAGTGGACGAGCCCGAGCTGGTCCATCTCGGAGGCTTAGTCCCTGCTCTTTCGCTCGGTGCGCGCGCCTTCGGCGAGCCCGGAGATGCGGCAATGACTTGCACCCCGGTCTACCCGCCCTTTCTCGGGACCCACCGGGATGCCGAGATGGAACTTCAAGCTGTCCCGCACGTTAAAGTCGATGACCAGTGGAGCTTCGACTGGGAGGCGATGGAGAAGACGGTAACGCAGAAGACTCAGGTCTTCCTACTAAGTAATCCCGCCAACCCACTCGGCCGCGCCTTTTCTCGAAGAGAAATTGTCAAGCTGGCTGAGTTTTGTGAACGCCATGACATCGTGCTTCTCTCGGACGAGATTCACTGCGATCTCATCCTCGATGAGGAAAAGACGCCCCATTTTTCAGCCCTCAATCTTCCCGAGGGTTTACGCGAGCGCTGCGTCACCCTCCTCGCCCCGAGCAAGACCTATAACATCGCCGGCCTAGGCTACGCCTTCGCGGTGATTCCCGATGAGAAGCTTCGGAAGCGCTTTAATGCGGCCAAAGGCCACACTCTCGCTGAGATTAACTGCCTCGCCTACTACGCCGCCGAGGCTGCTTATCAAGAGGGAGAACCCTGGCGACAAGAGCTTCTGGCTTACCTGAGAAAAAACCGTGATTTGCTCACCGAGACGCTCCGGGAAGGGATTCCCGGCGTCGCTATCCCTGAAATCGAGGCAACTTATCTCGCATGGATCGATTGCCGGGCTACCGCGATCAGTGATCCCACTAAGAAAGCGGAAGAAGCCGGCCTTTTCCTTTCGGACGGTGCCTTTTTCGGGCAGCTCGGCTGCACCCGGATAAACTTCGCAACCCAGACGAGCCGGCTCGAAAAAGCACTCGATACCTTTATTGCAGCGGTCCGTTCTTGATCGCCCGCCTTCTTCGCGCCATCTTTTCCGTCATGAAGATTATGGCCACCCTCCTTCTCCTTGCCTTCGCCGCTCCCGCCGCTGCGAAAGAACACGTCATTCTGTGCGGGGGACCAGCGCTCCGGAAGTGGGAGGACCTCCGGGTCAAGCGAGATCAGCACGACCGCTGGTGGGCGAACTTCGTGCGCGCATCCACGATGCGAATGGACGAATTACGCCGCGCTTATGGAAAAGATGCCCCAGTCATCTGGATCGTCTATCGTCCGGGATACGTCAGTCGGGGGCGCGAGGATAGGAAGCCATACACCACGTGGATCCAAGAACAGGCCACGAAGAGAAGAGCCAAGCTCGTCTGGATCAGCACCGGTCCGCAAGCGATCTCAGCAATTAATCGCCAGCGCGACATCGTAACTTTTGATTTCTTCGGCCACTCGAACAAACACTGCTTCCTCCTCGACTACGGCAGCGAGATCATGGCCGTGAGCATGGCGTGGATTCATGAAAATGACCTCGGGAAAATCCGCCGAGGAGCTTTCAATAAATTCGCCACCTGCCAGAGCTATGGCTGCCATACCGGCGAAAGCATGAGCCAGATCTGGAAGTCGAAGCTCGGAACCACCCTGATCGGGGCCCGCGGCAAGACGGATTACACCGCCCTCTCATTCGGACGCTTGCCCACCGTTTCAGGCTCATGGATTCGCTAATATCCTTTCCTTAAAACGATGACCTACTCTGAACTCGAAGCTCTCTACCAGCTCCCCCTTTTTGACCTCATCCAACGCGCCCGGGCGGTGCATGAGGAAAACTGGCCTGCTGCCGAAGTGCAGCTCTGCACCCTCCTCTCGATAAAAACAGGCGGCTGCTCTGAGGACTGCTCCTACTGCGCTCAGTCCGCCCGCTATAAGAGCGGAGTGGATGCCGAGCGCCTCATGGATAAATGTGACATCATGAACCGTGCCGAAGCCGCCCGAGACAGTGGCTCGACCCGCTTCTGCATGGGAGCAGCGTGGCGCGGAGTGCGCTCCGGGACGAAGCGCTTCGACCAGGTTCTCGATATCATCAATGACGTCTCCGAGCTTGGCATGGAGGTCTGCGTCACTCTCGGCGAAGTGGGTCCAGATGAGGCCAAGGCGCTTAAAGAAGCTGGCGTCACCGCTTACAATCATAACGTCGACACCTCCCCGGAATACTACCCAAATGTCGTCACCACACACACTTTTCAGGATCGTCTGAACACAATCCGTAATGTGCAGGACGCCGGCATGGCGGTATGCTGCGGAGGAATTCTAGGCTTGGGCGAGGATACCGCAGACCGCCTCCGGATGCTGGAAGTTGTTTCCAATTTTAACCCCCAGCCTGAATCGGTCCCGATCAATTCCCTCATGCCCATGCCGGGCACGCCGATGGCTGAGAATAAGGGCGTCGATGTTTTTGAGCTCGTTCGGATCATCGCCATCGCCCGCATCGCAATCCCTAAGGCAAAAGTCCGCCTCTCGGCTGGACGCACCCATCTGACCGAGGAAGGACAAACTCTCTGCTTCTTTGCTGGGGCAAATTCCATCTTCTACGGCGACAAACTCCTCACCGCCAAGAACCCTGCCGTCGAAAAAGACCTCGCCCTTATCGATAAACTCGGGATGAGCCCGCAAAAGCCCAACCGCGACCAGACCCTACCTGACTCTGATGACGCCCGCCCCCGAGAGCCGCAAATGGCCTGAAGTTGATTTTCGGATCGAGGTCTCGATCCCTGATCAACAGATGATGCTCTACGAAGGCACGACACTCCGCTTTCAAGCACCCATCTCCAGTGCCGCAAAGGGTATCGGCTTCCGGGAAGGATCCTACCAGACACCCACCGGCCAATTCGTGGTGCGCGAGAAGATCGGAGAAGGAGCCCCTCTAAAAACAAGCTTTAAAGGACGCCTCCCCCGCTCAGTCTGGCTCGGCGAGGAAAGCAGCGACGCCATCCTAACCCGCATCTTCTGGCTAGAAGGCCTCGAAAAATCAAACGGCAATTCCTACCGCCGCTACATCTACTTCCATGGAACCCACGCCGAAGAACTCATCGGCGCACCAGCCTCCCACGGCTGCATTCGCCTGCGGAATGCTGACATGCTCACCCTCTTTGACCTCACTCCTCTCTTCACCCGGGTCACGATCTCTTTATGAAAAAAATTATCGCATTCGATTGCGACTCCACCCTCTCAGCCATCGAGGGAGTCGACGAACTCGCCCGACTCGCAGGCGACGATATCTTCCGCCAAGTCGAGGACCTCACCACCCAAGCGATGAATGGCGATATCGCCATCGAGGAAATCTTTGCAAGAAGGCTCGACCTCATCAGACCTACCCGCGAGCAGTGCGCGCAGGTTGGAAAAATGTATCTCGAAACGATCGAATCCACCGCTAAGGAAACGATCGAGACCCTTCGCGAGCGCGGATGGGAGTGCCTCATCATTTCCGGTGGCTTCGCTCCCTGCATCAAGCCGCTCGCCGAAGACCTAGGCATCGCGCAAATCGAGGCAGTCCCCCTCCAATTTACAAAAAATGGCGACTACGAGGGATTTTCTCAAGCATACCCCACCACCCGAAATGGGGGTAAACCGGAGCTTATCCAACAGATCACGGCCGACCGTAGCCCCGATCAGCTCGTCATGGTCGGTGATGGTGTGAGCGACCTTGAGACCCAACCCTTTGTTAATCAATTTTTTGGATACTTGGGCTACACCCCCCGGGAGCGAGTGAAAAAGGAGGCCGCTAACTCTATATATCTCCTGAAAGAATTATTAGATAAACTAATGTAGCCGGTAATTTTCTGAAAAAGTTGTGATTTTCCTCTTGCACCCCCCCTTCCGATACATAATGTCCGGGCATGGCTAACAAAAAAGGCAAGCGCTACACCGCTGCAGAAAAAGCTGAAGTTCTTAACTGGGTCAACGATTACAACGTAACCCACGGTCGCGGTGGCGTTGCTAACGCGAGCAAGAAGTTCGAGATCACTCAACTAACGATCCATAATTGGGTCCGCCAAGGTGGAGCGGCGATGAGTTCAGGATCTGGCTCAAAAATCGCCCCGAACCACTCCGGCATCCTCCGCCAGCTCGCTGACCTCCTTGACCAAATTTCCGAGCGCGAAACCGAACTCGGAAAGTTACGGAAAGAGTATGATTCGCTGCGTAAGAAACTCTAAGTGCAAGACGTCCACCCATAACCCCCAAAAAAAGAACCCTGAATGTTAACATTCAGGGTTTTTTGGATTTTAGGATGTATGTCGTTGCACGAAAACAAATTTTTGACCACCAAGATGAAAGATTAACCCTTCGGGTAGAGGTCGTGATACTTGATCGCCTCCACCCCGAGCGCCGCCGCCGTTCCGAGGATCGTCTCCACGCTCGCTGTTCGAGGCACTTGGCCAGCCGGGCGCGTGAGCCCGCAAATGATCTGGCCATAATTCTGCGCTCCGCCGACGTGCTGCAGAAGCTTCAGGGAAATGTGCGCCGCATCGAGCGAAGGAAAAACGAGAACATCGGCAGGGTTCTTCCGCTCCACGTTAGGTAGCTTGAGCTCGGCGGCGCTAGGGTCGAGCGCGACATCAGCCTGAATCTCACCATCGATATCGATTTCAAGAGCTGGGACGCTTTCACGCGCGAGCGCAGTGGCTGCTTGAACCTTGAGCGCTGGAGCCGTGAGGGAAGTGCCATGGGTCGAGTGGCTGAGAAGAGCCACTCGGGGCCGGCGGCCTAAGAAGTGCCGCGCGAGCTTTCCGCTTTCCACTGCGATGGCAGCGAGTTCTTCAACCGTCGGCTCCGCTACCAGTCCGCAGTCTGAAAGAAAGAGAGTTCCGCTTTGCCCGAAATTGGCCAGAGTCTCCGACACGAGAATGGAGACTGCGAAGACACAGGGCACCTTAGGATCAGGGGCGATGAGGCGGAGAAGCGGACGAAAAACTCCTGCTGGATTGGAAAGATTCCCGCTCAGGCAAGCATCCGCTTGGCCATACTGGACCATCATCGCGGCGAAGTATTCCGGCTTGGAAATGATCTCAGCGGCATTGACCCCGTTGACCCCCCGGTAGCGCTCGATACGCTCGAGGCGCTCGCAAAAAAGCAGGAAGTCAGAAGCGAGATCAGGCTGAATAACCCTGACGAGATCCATTTTGACTTCCAGCTTCTCGGCGATTTCGAGAATTCGTTTTCGCTTACCGAGGATGATCGGAATCCCCAGACCCATCTCCACCATTTTCTCAGCGACCCGGAGGATACGGGGGTCCTCGCCATCGGAGAACACAATCCGTTTCGGATGCCGCTTAAGCTGCTCATAGAGAGGACTTGTGAACGAATTAGGTGGAGAAAATAGACTCGCGGAATCAGACATGTGATGTGGGCATTGCGCCTGAAGGGGAACGTAGTATAAGGAAGGGCCAAGCGACAATGTCAATCGCTTCAAAGGAAATATGCCTGCTGATTATCACAGCCACACCCCGCTCTGCTTCCATGCCGAAGGTGAGCCCGAGGAATATATCGATGCTGCAATCACCGCAGGCGTCAGCGAGTATGGCATCTCGGATCACGCTCCTCAAACACCGGAACCCTTCGATGACTGGCGCATGCTAACGACTGATCTCCCGGAATACTACGAGTGGATCGAGCGAGCACAGAAGCATGCCGCCGGGAGGCTACCCATCCGCCAAGGGCTCGAGTGCGATTGGCTTCCAGACTGCCGAGACTGGATTGCCCTCCTAGGCCGAGCTCACGACTGGGACTACCTCATCGGGTCGATCCACTATCTCAAAGGATGGGACTTTGATAATCCAAAGTGGCTTGGCCGCTGGGCCGAGACCGATGTCGAGGAGGCTTGGCAAACCTACTGGGATGAATACCGCGAGATGGCGAAAAGCGGGCTCTTCGATTTCTTAGGACACCCCGATCTTATCAAGAAATTCTCCTATCGGCCCAAGGGTGACCTCAAGCGATTCTACGATCCTGTGATTCAAGCGATCGTGGACGCGGAGGGAGCGATCGAGCTTAATACCGCAGGATTCCACAAGCCCTGTGCGGAGCAGTATCCTTCCCTAGATTTCCTAAAATTAGCCGCTTCTGCCAAGATCCCGATCACGCTCTCATCGGATGCGCATGCGCCCCGGGAGGTCGCGCGGGACTTCGATAAAGGGGTCGCCCTCCTCGAAGAGGCGGGCTTTACGAGCACCTGCCTCTTTGAAAAACGGGTCCGGCGCGATGAGCCATTGGCCTAATCATCTCCTTTTAGAGAGCGCTCCGCGCTACTCCTGCGCACGAAGCGTGACCGAATTTCCGTGGCCATGGAGACCCTCCATCTTGGCGAAATGCTCGACGTGTTTCTGCGATTTGCGGACCGCTGCTTGATCCATCCGGACGACGCTTGCGCGGCGTTGGAATTGGTCGGCACGCAGGCCTGAGAAGCTCCTTCCACTTCCCTCCGTCGGGAGAGTATGGCTCGGTCCGGCGAGAAAATCCCCTACCGCCACCGCCGCGTAGTTTCCCACGTAGATCGCTCCTGCGGTGCGGACCTCGGAGAGCCACTTGTCCTCGTCTTTTGCAACCAGCACAAGGTGCTCGGGAGCCCAATCATTCACGATCTCGATCGCCTCTTTCATCGACTTGGCGTGGAGCAGAAAGCCGGCCTTCTTGAGCGCCCCTTCCGCGATCTCTTTTCTCGGAAGAGCGGCGAGCTGCTGCTGGATCTCAGCTTGGATCTCAGCAAGTAATTTTTGAGAAGTCGTCACGAAGCCGACAACGCTGTCTGGGCCGTGCTCCGCTTGCGCCAGAAGATCCGCTGCTAGAAAGCGAGGATTTCCGCTGGCGTCAGCCGCGATAAGCACTTCCGAGGGACCGGGGAGAAGGTCGATCGAGACCGCACCTACCATCTGGCGTTTTGCCTCAACGACAAACTTATTTCCAGGACCGAAGACCTTATCGACTGGCCGGATCGTTTTTGTCCCGAGAGACAGAGCTGCGATGCCCTGCGCACCGCCCATTTTATAAATTTCCGTCGCGCCTGCTTCGCTGAGTGCATAAAGCAGGTCGGGATTGACTGAGCCATCCGGTCCCGGAGGGGTCGCCGCCACGATTTCGGGAACGCCAGCGGCTTGGGCGAACGCGCCGGTCATGAGCGCAGTCGAGACGAGAGGCGCTTTCCCGCCCGGGACGTAGATCCCGACGCGATCAAAAGGCGTGAAGCGCTCACCTACCTCAGCACCTTCCGCATTCTTATAGGACCAGTCTTTACGCAGAGAGCGCTTGGCAAAGGCGTGGATATTTTTCCGCGAAGCAGCCACTGCAGCCCTCGTCTCCGGGCTCACTTGGTCACGCGCTTCGGCGAGCTCAGCATCGCTCACCCGAAGCGCGCTTTTTCTTAAAATGGCACCTTCAAACTTACGAGCGAAGTCCACCAGCGCGCCATCACCCCGCTCGACAACTTCAGCAATAATCGCGCTGACCGACTCCCGCACCTCGTCAGCCGGGATCGCCCGGCGGTGGAGCTTCTTAACGAATTTCGCGTAGCCGGAATCGGAGTAGCTCAGGACTTTCATGCCTCCTCAATAAGCTCACTCTCCTGCGCAGGCAATACATAGTAAGGCTTGAGCATGAAGTAGCAAATCGGGCCAGTGATGGCGACGAAGAGCCAGAGCGGGAAAACCTTTCGCGCAAGCCTCCGATGTTTCACAAAGTCATTCGTCCAAGCATGCACGAAGGTCATGAGGATGAGAGGAAAACTAACCGCCGCGGCCACGATGTGAGTCAGAAGAAGCCACAGATAAATCGTCCGCTGAACCCCTGCTTGGGACTTCTCAGCATCGGTGACTTCTCCATTGCCATCAAAGTCGCCGTATTTTGTTTCTACCGTCGTAAAATGATAGGCCACGTAGCTCAGTAAAAAGATGCCCGAGAGGACAAGCGCGGCCGTCATGAAGCGCTTGTGAAGCGTGATTTTCTTCCGCCCGATCGCGAAGAGAGCAGCGAGAAGGCAGGCCGCCACAAGGCAATTGAGCGCAGCGTGAACCTTCGGTAGCAGCGCAAAATCGACCCCATCCGGGAGGGGGATTTTGTAAGGTGACCTCATCATGGCCACCAGCACAAGAACGAGAATACTCACGATCCAGACGCTACGTCGCAAGATGCGCGCGCGGCTGGTCAGGATCGGGCGGCTAAGATAGTCTTTATGCTTGCTCATCGTTATTTTAAAGAGATTCGAGAGCCTTGGCAACGATCGCGGTAAGCTGCTCAGGCGGGAGGCCCTCGTGCCATTTTTTGAGCAGCGTGTCACCGCGATAAACCTGAATGCCCATATCGTGCGCCCACTTTCCTTTTTCCGCAATCTCCTGCGGATCGCTGCGCTCAGAGACATCGCCGAAGAGCATTTCGTAACGCATGAACTCGCGCATTTTGTCGACCTCCGTTTTGACGAACCACCAGTTCTCCCCATCGACGCCTAGGCCTTCTTCAAGACTCATCAGGTGCTCTTCGGTATCTGCCTCGGGATCAATCGAGAGACAGACGACTTTAAAATTAGGGTTATCTTTGAACTGATTGTATACCTCGAGCAGCCGCGTTCCATTACGCTCGGCGCACATTGGACAGACCGCGTAGAACTGAGTCGCAATCCACACCTTATTCTCAAGGTCGGAGATTTTCACCGCTTCGCCATCCTGCTTTACGAGATCGAGATCGCGCTCAAGGGTCATAATTTCGGTGACCTCGACCTTCCCTAGATCTTTGGCATAGGGGCGGTATTCCTCTTTAGTTTTCTTGAGAGTCGAGAGCCAGACGGACATCCCAATGATGAGGGAGCAGATTACCGCGACGACACTATAAATAAGAACAATTTGTTTTTTTTCAGTCATTTTTGGCCTTTCTCTTCAGGGTTTGCATAAAGGTAGTTGATCGATTTTACAAGAAGGCGGGAGAGACGCTCGGTAGTCATCAGAGGTGGGATGAGACTTTTTTCGGGGTGCTCTTGCCGAGTTCTTTCATATTTTTCCTCCATCCCTGCCACCACGTCAAATGCCCAGCCTTCGTTCGATCCGGGGATCCCGCGGACATGAAGAAATTGGTCGAGGAGAACGATCTTCGGGTCGAATGCCCACTCGCCTTCCCTCTTCTCCGGATAGGTGCCGAAGCGCATCCGGTTCTTCAAAAAAGCGCGGACCGATACCTTACCATCTTCATTTGCCGCAACCCGCCAGACCTCAGTCGAAGCTTCGAACTCGCTCAGAACCTGCGCCATTTCTTGCGGTGAATCTTCCGAACCATCCAAAACGAAGGCGAGCAGATGAGGCTTTTCGCCGTCCTCTGGAAGCGCACCGTAGACCTCGCGCAGCGCGGAGAGCACTTCCTCGGAAGCACCTTCCTCGATCGTCGTGATCAGAGAAATGGTGACCTTCCCTTTAAGATCTTGAATGTCACGCTCCTCACCATCGGCCGTAATAAGGCGGCAGTCATCCGTGATTTTGGCCTCCATGCTCGGCCGATCGCTCTCACTCGTTCGCTTACCAAACGAGGAGTAAGCCCATAAAATAAGGGTGGCGCCAACTAGCATAACACCCACAAGAATAAGCGCGGTGTTGCGGAGCTTGACCGGGTCACGGTCGGCGGGTTCCAGCTGGCTGACGTCCATGCGGCGGACGCTAGCTCAGCTCCAAGTAAAGGCAAGACCGAGAAGGACAATCGGCAGGTAAAGAAGGGTGCCGAAGAAGGCCTTGCGCATCTTCCCCCGATCCGCCTCCCGGCCATATTTCAATGCCGGAAGCATCATCACCAGCACGAGCACCCCATGGAGGATCGCAACCCAGAGCGGGTAAAGTTTGAAAAATGAACCCAAAAGGCCAAGGGCGATCATCGCAAGCGAGAACCCATTATAGAGTTTCACCGTCCTGCGCCCAGACGCATCGCCATTGGACCACATCTGGTAGCCAGCCTCCTCATATTCTTCGCGGCAGAGCCAGCTAATCGCTACGAAATGCGGAAGCTGCCAGAAAAACAATAGCGCGAAAAGAAACCAGCCCCCCACATCGAGCCATCCACCCCCCGCTCCCACCCAGCCGATCAGCGGTGGAATGGCACCCGGAATCGCGCCCACGAGGGTATTCGTAGCATGCCACTTCTTCATCGGAGTATAGATAAATACGTAAATCGCGATCGTCACCGCCGCCAGCACCGCCGCTGCATGATTCACCTTCGCCGCAAGGTGGATGCAACCAAAGGCCGATAATCCCCAAGCGATCGCGAAGCCGCGCATCACCGGCATGCGCCGTGAGGGTAGCGGCCGATCCGCGGTCCGCTTCATTTGCGCATCATCCTCAATCTCCATCAGCTGGTTGAATGCCGCCGACCCGAAAGCCGCCGCCGCCGTGCCCAGCATGGTATGAAAAAGGAGCCACCACTTGTCGGCCATCCCCCCCAGCCCCTTCGCGGCAAGGTAAAAGCCGAAGAATGCAGTGATAAGCACGAAGACGTTCAGCCTCATCTTAGTGAGCACCTGAAGGTCTTTCGCTATTCCGGGAGGCTTGTAGACGTCGGAGATTATTTCGTTCTCGGCCAAGGTCGCCACCTTGCCTGCTCTTCTCCAATCCCGCAATCCTGACTCGCCAAAGATCGGAAAATTTATCAAAAGCGCCCCTCGTGAACTTCGCCATCTGTAATGAAACTTTCGCCGACCGCCCCTTCGCCGAGCAATGCCGAATCGCCTCAGAAATCGGCTACACCGGCCTTGAGATCGCACCCTTCACCCTTTCCCCGGACCCTCTTTCACTCAGCCAAGATCAGCTAAAAGATCTCTCTACCCAGCTCGCCGACCACGGGTTGGAATCCGTCGGCCTCCACTGGCTTCTCGCAAAAACCGAAGGCTTCCACCTCACCCATCCCGATCCCTCCATCCGCGCCGCTACCCTCGACTACGCCCGCCGCCTCGCCGACCTCTGCCACGCCCTCGGCGGTAAGATCATGGTCTGGGGCTCTCCCCAGCAGCGCTCGCTCGAGGAAGACTGGGACCGCGCCAAGTCCGCTGATCGCGCGGCTGACCTCCTCCGCTCCGCAGCCACACACTGCGCTTCTCTCGGCGTCACCATCGCCATCGAGCCTCTCGGTTCCGTCGAGACCAATTTTCTCACCTCCGCCCGCGAAACGATCGATCTTCTCGAAGAAGTCAACCATCCCAACTGCCGCCTCCACCTCGATGTCAAAGCGATGTCCTACGAAACCCTCCCCATGAACGAGATCATCGAAGAATCCGCGCCCTTCCTCGCTCACTATCATGCCAATGACCCGAACCTCCTCGGCCCCGGCATGGGCGAGGTCGATCATCTTCCCGCCGCACAGGCCCTCCACCGGATCGACTACCGTGGCTGGGTCTCGGTCGAGGTCTTTCAATACGAACCCTCGCCCGAAGAAATCGCACGACGCTCACTTGCCTACCTCCGCGAAATCTACCAATAGTCCCGCCCCACCCTTCCTCTCGCTCTTTTTTCTTTCCCTACGCCCCCCCCTTCCTGACAGTCCCCAGATATGAGCGATCAATCAAAACGCGAGCTCGAGGTCATCGACTCAGTCGCAGGTAAAGGCAATTTCTCTAAGTTTCTCGCTTACGCCCGCATCTCCGGTCCTGGTTGGCTTCAGGGCGCCATCACCCTCGGAGGCGGCTCTCTAGCCGGAGCTCTCTACCTCGGCATCGTCGCTGGCAATGACCTCCTCTGGGTTCAGCCCCTCGCCATGATCTGCGGCATCATCATGCTCGCTGCCATCGCCTACGTTACTCTTTCCACCGAGCAGCGGCCCCTCCAGCTCATCAATACCCACCTCCACCCCCTCCTCGGCTGGTCTTGGGTCGTTGCCACCATCATGGCGAACATCGTCTGGACCATGCCCCAGTTCTCCCTCGGCACCGCCGCCATCCAGCAAAACCTCCTCGGCACCGAGGACCCCGACCAATTCCTCTGGCCCATCATCATCTGCCTTTTTGGCATCGGCCTTTTCGTCAATTACCTCTACCAGGCCGAGGGCG
>Ga0114957_1000875_pt1 | contig 36329 bp, 26 predicted proteins | sample BantaG_FD_87175 | JGI IMG/M metagenome (GOLD analysis project Ga0114957, IMG submission 87175) | Marine algal microbial communities from Bantry Bay, Ireland - BantryBay_4 metaG | ecosystem: Host-associated > Algae > Red algae > Unclassified | place: Bantry Bay, Ireland | collected 2014-11-21
ATTTATGGCAGTAGACGTACTTCTAGGTCTCCAGTGGGGAGATGAAGGAAAAGGAAAAATCGTCGATTACCTTGCAGATCAATATGATATTGTTGCAAGATTTCAAGGAGGCCCAAATGCAGGCCATACGATTATCATTAACGATCAGAAATTTGTCTTGCATACAATCCCTTCTGGGGTGTTCAGGGAGAACATCATCAATGTCATCGGCAATGGTGTAGTTATAGATCCGATAACTCTAGAAAAAGAAATTGAAGGTTTGGAAGATTTAGGTGTCGATGTCAAGAGTCGTCTCTTGGTTTCTAACAAAGCACACTTAATCTTACCAACACATCGACTATTGGATGCTGCAAGTGAAGCAGCAAAAGGCAAAGACAAGATAGGATCCACACTCAGAGGAATTGGCCCAACATACATGGATAAAACTGGACGAAATGGTATCCGAGTTGGTAATCTAATGCAAGATTTTGATCGCAAATACCAACAGCTTCGAGATAAACATTTGAGATTAGCAGAGCAATATCCAGCCATCGACTTTGACCTAGCAGAAGAAGAAGAAAAATGGATGGCAAGTCTTGAAACCCTTCGTTCCTTACAAAAAGTCGATGCAGAATATTACTTCCATGATGCATTGCAAAACGGAAAAACTATACTGGCCGAAGGTGCACAAGGATCTATGTTGGATGTTGATTTTGGCACCTACCCTTTTGTTACTTCCTCAAATACAATTACAGCCGGAGTTTGCACCGGAATGGGAATTGCACCACAGCGAATTAGAGATGTCATCGGAATATCCAAAGCCTATTGTACAAGAGTTGGCTCTGGACCATTCCCAAGTGAGTTGTTTGATGAAGACGGTGAAAATTTACGCAAATTAGGCTCAGAATTTGGTGCAACTACCGGCAGGCCAAGACGCTGCGGCTGGATTGATTTACCTCAGCTTAGATATACAATTATGATCAATGGAGTTACTAAGTTGGTCGTCACTAAAATGGATGTACTCAATGATTTTGACTCTTTTAAAGCAGCAGAGACATATATTCTTAATGGTGAGCAGAGTAAAAATATTCCATTCGATTTAGATGTGAAAGGTCTAGAAATGGGATATAAAACAATTGATGGCTGGGGAATGCTTGACGGTGTGAACAGTTATGCTGATAGTCCTTCTGCATTTAAGAACTACATTTCTTATTTATCAAAAGAATTGGAAGTACCTGTATCGTTAATCAGTGTAGGACCAGAACGAAACCAGTTATTGGAGATTTAGGGTAAATTATTACAATGGATTTGTGGCTGTGATGATGTATTGGGCATCAAGACTGGTGTCATCTACCTCAATATCTTCATAACCAGCATCATAAAGCTCTTGCTCGAGAATGTCTGGGTAGACTCGATATTCTTTTTCAGGGAAACTAGGATCAAGTTTTTTCATTTTAAAGTCCATAATCATCAACTTACCTCCAGGCTTAAGACCATTTTTCAAATCAGTAAAATAAGATTCTCTGTTACCTAGAAATGAAACGAGATGCATGATCATGACTCGATCGACTTCATTTTCATTTAATTTGGCATTATCTTCTGGGGCAATTCTGGTTTCAAATCGCTCCTGCTGTTCTCGGCTTAAATTAGCGATAGCAAAATAATTCATCAAGTCAATAGCCATGGTATCTGTATCAATTGCTATAACTTCTGCCTTTTTTAATATTAGTTGAAAAGAAAGATAACCAACACCTGCACCAATATCTGCGACTTTTAATCCTTCCAAATCACCCATTTTTTTAAAAAAATCTTTAGGGATTTTCCAACTCGCATCTTTAGGAGCTTTTCGTTGTTCATCTGTTTTATCTGTATCCGTGATGGGCAGTTGCAGTTCTTCTTCTGTATCCTCAACAACTTCAACAGGAGCTACTATTGTCTCTTCTTCTACTGGTAATTTTTCTTTATCTAAGCAAGAGCCAAACAAACACAAGCAGAGGTAAAAAAATACATTGACCAGACTTTTCTTTCTTGAAGTGTTCACGATGCCAAAAGTAATCGTTCTTCATCTGATTTTATAACATATCGTCAGGTTACCGTTTTTAATTCTTATTTATTTGATTGATAAAGTTGACGTATGTTCACAATAGCTACCAATCCGAAGTTCAAGTTTAGCAGAATCAATGCATGGTAATACAGAAGAATATGCGACCCGTACAACTTGTATTTCCTCCCATTGCGCTATGGTGAAACTTGGAATATACTCTGCTACAAAGAAATCATCGATATCCCTATATTCAAAATACACTACATCTATGACAAATTGATTGCGTAGTAACAGATACATAAATCCATCAATCGCATATACCTCTGCATGTAATTCATTAGACGTTCGTTGTTTACAGTTCAAAAAATCAAAATCAATATTTAACGTGTGGAGCTCATCTTTGCAAGTATGTCGATTGCTGAGATTTGGATTTGGATTCGAATGCATGTAGATTAATGTGGTCAGCAGTTCAGTCACATCAAGTAGCGGTTTACTGTCTTGTATTGAAGAAGTCGTACATGACAATACAGACACACAGCAAGCTAGCACCAAAAGGGCTTGTGTAAAATTGTTCATAATGTAAAATATGTTCTGTGGTAAAGTTAGTGATTTTCTATTGCTTATTAGCCGTTTTCAAATTTTGAGCATTTTTAATTTTCCTGGTACAAATGATCAATTAAGTCTTCCAAATGTTTTCTGACCTCTCTGTGTTTAACAGTAAAACCATTTACAATAACTGAAAATGACAACCATTTTCCAGATTTCGCTTTGATGTATCCACAGTAACTCAGCACAGCTCCCATAGACCCACTTTTCGCCCATACCCTTCCTTGACAGCTTCTTTTTTGTAGAAAATATTTAACGGTCCCTTCCTTGCCAGCCAATGGTAAGAGATCTGTCGATTTTTGAAGTCCAAAATTTTGACCATAATAACGAAGAAACTCCGCCAACAACTTTGAAGAAATCAGGTTGTTTGTTGCAAGTCCTGAGCCATCCGACATAGAGAATGAACCAACATCCAACCCTATGCTACTCATATGGTCTTCTATAAAATCGCCATAGGACTCGGTGGCAAGTTTTGATTTTGCTAAAGTATGAAGTAATGCCTCTGCATAAATATTATCGCTTTTCTCGTTGGTTTTCTTCGCGATGTCTGACATGGGGACAGATTCAAAGCTGACCAATTTTTGGATTGATTCTGATGAAGCTATTGGTGTATTTGTGCGACTATATCCGTCAACTTTTATCTCTTGGTCTCTAAGTGCATGATAAATGTGGTAGGCAAAAAACAAAGGTGGATCTGGAATAGCACCTTTAATGAAAAACTCTTTTGAGCCTGGAGGAATCGTCCCTTCAATTGTCTTTTGTGTATTTGAAGGACCACCAAATATGTAGGCATTGTCTCCAGAACCTTGCTTACCTGTCTTCACTTTATTGTGGAATGTCAAGCCTGGTACTTTAGGTCCGTATCTTCTTATCTGAGGCACTTGGTCTTCCTTCGCTTTTTGCTGGAAATAGATATAATAGAGATTATCGTGTACATTGAGTCCCCAAGCTCCGGCACCATAATAATTAGCAATGTCATCCCATTTCCAATCTGGCACAACTGCAGATTCTTGCACGTAAGAATCATCACTGATCACGTGTCCCGATATACAAGTTATGCCACGATCTTCAACAGCCTTGACAATCTTATCCAGTAGCTGAGAAAGATCATCTTTATCACTAAAGTGTTTGCTTCCCAAACTTGGATCACCACTTCCGATAATCACCAAGTCTCCTTCTAAGGTGCCATCGTCCAATAACTCTCCTGTAAAACCGACAGTTGTGTTATAGCGATAATCTTCACCTAATAAATCGATAGCACTAAAAGTACTTAATACTTTAAAAGAAGATGCTGGCACCATACTTTTTTCAGAACGGTATGCCGCCACTTGATTAGAGCCATTCACTTCAATAGCAGTCAATGAAAGCGTGGCGTGCTTAAATACATCTCGTTGTACAAACGATGATAAAAAAGAAGAATTTTGTTGACTATTACCTGGCGTAAAATTTATTAGTAGTAATATTCCAAAAAGAAATCTCATAGCTTTTCAAAATCGTAACCAACATGAAACAAGGCATCTCCATGACTCACGACAGATGCATTATTGTGTCCAATGATATAGCCATCTTTATTAGACAATACAGTAACTGAAGTTGTACCAGCAACATCATTTACCAAGCCTAGAGGCTCGCCTTTATGGACATACACACCCGACTGTCTAGTCCAGATAAATAAACCACTATAAGGCGCTCTGATCCAGCTTGTCTTTCTTAATAAGATCACTTTGCTCTCAGCATCTTGAGCATGTTCTATCATTCCGACATGCTTCAGTACTCGTTTCAAACCATCTAGTCCTTTAGAAATAGAATATCCATCCAATCTGGTTGATTCTCCACCTTCATACACTATAATTGGGACTTTCATATCCTTTGCAACCTTGCGAAGTGATTTTATTATATAAGGTTTTTCGATAATAAACGGCGGAGCAAATGCCATTGCTAGTTCTCGTGCTGTTTTATTCGTACTACCGAATCTGACTTGAGGAAAGTTAAATCTTGACCCACCTCCAGTATGAAAGTCAATTCCAAAATCTATATATGGTAATATTTTCTTCGTAAGCGTGTAAGCGACTCGTGAAGCCAATGATCCAGACTTTGTTCCCGGGAAGCTTCTATTTACATCTTTGCCATCTGGTACATCGCGACTAAAATTGATGAATCCAAATACATTTAATAGCGGAATGACAATCACGGTACCTCTGATTAAGTCGCCATATATATTTTCGTCGATTGAACTTCTTACAATCTCGACACCGTTAATTTCATCACCATGCACACCTGCTAATACAAGCACCACTGGACCCTTAAACATGCTCCGATATACATTGACATTAATGTTGATCTTCGTACCAGAAGGTAAATTTCCAACAGGAATATCAACCACCTTGAATTCTCCAGGTCGAATTTCCTTATTATCAATAACTAAAGTCTTCTCTTCCTTCGTCATAAAATTGCAATGTTACACTTTTCTCCAATTAGCATCCGCCTTTCTCTCTACCAATTCCATTATCTTGCCTGCCACGTCAATTCCAGTCGTACCTTCTATCCCTTCTAGCCCTGGTGAAGCATTGACTTCCAAAATCAATGGTCCGCGTGCAGATCTTAGCATGTCTACGCCTGCGACATCCAAACCCAACAATTGTGAAGCTTTTATGGCTACAGTCCTTTCTTCTTCTGTTGGTGTCACAGCGTATGATGACCCTCCTCTATGTAAATTTGACCTAAACTCACCTTCTTTAGCTTGTCGACACATAGTAGCTACAACCTTATCACCAACAACGATCAATCGAATATCTGAGCCATCTGATTCCTTGATAAATTCTTGAATCAAAGATTTCTGTCTTACTTTTTGAAAGGCTTCAATGATTGATTCCGCATTTTGATTAGATTCACTCAATATGACACCAAGGCCATGAGTGCCGCTTGCAAGCTTGACAATTTTTTGATTTCCTTCAATGTGTTCCAGCATATCATCAATCATCAACTGATTATTTATAATGACAGTTTTCGGTACATCAATGTTCCTTTGAGCTAAATATTGAAGGCAACTTAATTTATCCCGGGCATGTAATAGTGCATCTGATCGAACAGTAGTATATACATTATTGGCGGTGAATTGTCTTATTATAGCCGCCCCATATGTTGTTGCTGAAGAGCCTATTCTTGGAATTATCGCATCGACATCATCTACAGGTTCGTTGTAATAATAGATTTGTAAATTATTCTTTTCAATGACCAAATCACACATTAAATGGTCAATCACACGAACATGGTGTCCACGTCGTTGAGCAGCTTTTATCAGGCTATCTGTGCTGTAAAGAGCTGAATTTCTAGATAGAATTACAATATTCATAGGTATTTAGACCTTTATGACAAAGACCAAGCAACAGTATTGAAGCTGAAAATACAGTAAAAATTTTAATTAAAACCGTTTATAAATCTAGCCTATCATTGAATTATAACTTAATGGTTCAATGTCTATTTAAAAAGTTAAACCAATAATAAGACCTAATCTGAATATATTCTAAATCACAAGTGTATCTTTCATCCATGTTGAAATCTACGCCTCTGTTGAAATCAAATAAAATCCTAGTCAACGATAAGAGAACCATCACTGGCTGGGCTTTTTTTGATTGGGCCAACTCTGCGTATTCACTCGTTATATCGACGGCCATTTTTCCAATTTATTTTATTGCCATAACAAGTGACACCATCAATATTTTTGGTTTCAGTATTCAAAATAGTGCCTTATACTCGTTTATCGTTTCAGCATCATTTATTATAGTCGCCATCTTCTCTCCTCTACTAGGTGGTATTGCTGATTATGGAGACAAGCGGATGTTTTTTATGCGCGTGTTCTCTACTGTCGGTTCCATTGCGTGTGTGTTTCTATTCTTTTTTGAAAATCAATATGATATTATATTGGGATCAGTAGCTTTTGCTGTTGCCACCATTGGCCATGCATCAAGCATCATTTTTTACGATGCGTATTTACCCGATATCGCCACACCAGATCGCTATGATAAAGTCAGTGCAAAGGGTTTTGCGTTTGGTTATATAGGGAGCGTCTTGTTGCTATTGTTTATCATCTTCATGAGCTTAAAACCAGAAGTCTTTGGTATAGATCCGGATTCTAGTTTGCCTTATCGGATTGGGTTTGCACTTGTGGGTATATGGTGGTTTGGCTTTTCACAAATTACATTTCGTCGATTGCCCAAGAGTAACATGGATGGATTTGAAGAAGGTATTGTGAAGAAAGGGTATATAGAACTCCGCTCTGTGGTTAAGGAGTTAAAGAAGAAAAAGAATATCCAAAAATACTTGACTGCCTTTTTCTTCTATAGTGCTGGCGTACAAACAGTCATCTATCTAGCGACAGTTTTTGCTGAGAAGGAATTGGCTTTTGAATCAAGTGAATTAATATCAATCGTACTTTTATTGCAGTTGGTTGCCATTGCTGGAGCGTATTTTTTTGCTTGGCTTTCAAAAAAGCTTGGCAATAAGCAAGCACTTCTAATATCAATTTCTATATGGTTTGGCATTTGCTTAGCAGCCTTCTTTGTCGATTCTAAAGATCTTTTTTACGGTATCGCTGCCCTTGTCGGAATGGTACTTGGCGGCATTCAATCTTTATCAAGATCTACCTACAGTAAGCTATTGGATAGTGATGAGCAAGAGTTGACATCCTATTTCTCTTTCTATGATGTCTTGTATTATTTATCTGTTGTTTTCGGAACATTCGCTTTTGGACTCGTAGAGCAATTAACCAACAACATCAGATATTCAGTTCTTGTGCTCGCTATATTTTTTGTCGTTGGTTTTATTCTTTTGCTAAAAGTGAATATTGAAAGAACAATAAAAGTTAGTTAAAACTCTTTATCCAACTGTATTTATCCCTATTTTTAGAAATAAGTTGTTTTAACCCTTTCAATGTCCGACATGAGAAGACTACCCTTCATCATCACCTTAAGTCTATTATTTTTTACTGGAATATTATTTTCTCAATTAACATCAGGTGTTATTACCATGAGCATAACTGATGTACATATGCCAGAGATGGAAGGTCAAGAACAAATGGATGGAGTAAGTAGTATGTTGAAGGATATGAGTATGATCATTTACTTTAAGCCTGGCGAACAAGTAACAAAAATGAATATGATGGGCATGATGGATATGAGCATGTATTTTAAAGATGGCCAAATGACTCAGTACATGGATATGATGGGTCAAAAAATAAAAGTAATTACTCCTGTAGAAGAAGATATGATGATAAAACTTGGAGTTGATAAAGCTCAGATAGAGGACATGTATGACATCACATATGATAAAAGCTCTACAGTGGATATTTTAGGCTATAAGTGTTACAAAGCAATCGTAAAAATGGATATGGATGCAATGGCGCAAGGAGAAGAATTGCCAGAACAAATTAAAAAATTAGACATGGAATGGTACATTACTGAAGATATTAAAATGGAGAATTTCAATATGCAACAGATGCCTGGGCTGAAGCTTGCTGGCACCCCACTCCGCATGTCCCTTGACATGGGTATGATGACAATGACTTATGAAGCGACCAATATCGAAAAGACTGTTGACGATTCTGCCTTCGAGGAGCCAACTGGAGATTATAAAGAAATGACTAATGAAGAACTAAAACAAATGGGTGTTAACTTCGGAAGTAATAATTAAAGGCAATGATATATTTGTGTAACCCAAAAACCGAAACTTTTTTTAAAAATTATTAACAGCCATTAACAAAAATAGGTTAAGAATATTTTTGCTTCATGGAAATAACTATAAAGTCAACTAGTAACGAGACGGGAATGAAAACTCTATTAAAATAGGAGTCACAGAATTAAAGACAGTTGCAGAAATAGAGTTAATAAAAAAACTCTTGAAGCTACTTGAAAATATTTGAGGTCTGACCTGTTATTTTATTGTAAAGAGTTTGAGCAACATATCCAACTTCATAGTGGTCAAGTGCGCCCACCACGCCTCCACACTTGGAGCATTGAATAAATCGAAACTTAATTGTAGAACCCTTTACTCCGTCATTCTCAATCAATTCAAAAGAAGTATTACCGCACGATACACACTTTGATTTAGCCATTAGTTATTTTTTTGTAGATGTTAATAATTCCTTTTTCAATCCGTTCTTTTGCACTAGAATTTCGATAAGACATAACGTTCTTAAAGTCAAACATTTCGGCAATGTCAGCGTCTTTAATCTTCAAGGCTTTCTTGACACCTTTAATTGTCAATTCCTTTTTTTCGATTGTCTTATCTAATTGAGCATTAAAACCACCTTCCAAAAATATGTTTTCGTCTGGTATGATTATGTCGGGATTCTTAATCCTAAGCTCTTTTAGTTTTTCTTGCGATAAGCTCTTTGTACGAGAGTCTTTTTTCGGCATTTGCTAAAGTTACATTAAATCTTGAACCGTCTGTAAGATCACGATTATTATATCTATAAGACGCTTCATTCACATAGCTTGCTAAGTGTTGATCTGAAATTTGAAAACATGTACCTATGATAGTTCTTTTGAAGTGACTCCAAAAGTTTTCTATTCCGTTTGTGTGTACGTCACCTCTAACATATTCACCTGCTGAGTGACAAACTATATCTCTTTTATATTCGCTATTTAATGAGTTGTAAGCCCTCCATTCGTCAGTATAAACCGTTGTCCCCTTTTCAACTAATTCGTTAATGATAGGCTTGATATTTTTACTCTGAGTGTTCTTTACGGGAACAGCATAAACCTTACCGCCTCTTTCAAGTATTCCTAATACTGGCGTCTTTGTTTTCGTACTTCTACCTTGATTGTTTTTCGTTCTTTTGTTTGCGTGTTTATTCTTCTCTTTTCCACCCACATAAAGTTCGTCTAATTCGACTGTCTTATTAAAGTTTGACTTATCTACGTTGAACACTTCTCTAATTCTATGCAATACAAACCACGCTCTCTTTTGAGTGATCTTCAAATCTCTTGCTAATTGGTGACTGCTTATGCCTCATTTGTGAGAAGAGAAAATAAAGATTGCAAGGAACCACTTTCTTAAACATAACTCTGAGCAAGTATGTGCTGAACACTTAGCAAAATGGAGACGGAACGGAGTTCCTACTTGCCCGTATTGCGCATCTGAGAGAGTGAACGAGTTAAAAGGAAAGACTAAAAGGTATAAGTGTTATGGTTGCAGAAAGCAGTTTGGGATTAGAGTAGGAACGATTTTCCATGACAGTAAATTATTTGTTTTTTGTTACACATATTGAGTAAACATACACTAAAGATAAGCATATACTTACTATTTTGCAACTTATTAAACAAATACTTTATTGATTCTCACTCGCTTTAAAGGAGGATTTATCAAAATGTGGCATTATCTCATTAAAAGTGGATTTGTTACAATGCCCTATATGGGTTATTATGTCTTCTTTGTATATTGAAAAGATATCCCCGTAACTTATAAAAGTATCACGGTCAAAGTTAAAGAAAATTTCGTTTTCTGGGGAGTCTACTTTTATTAGCTTCCCTGGTAATTTACCCGTTCTGTCTGTTGTTGTGCAACAACAAACAGCTACTTTTGGGTCTTGATCTTCCAAAATTATAACTGGTCTTGGTTTAAAACCTACTTTATCACTAAAGGGAATTTCTACCAAAACAACATCTTTTACAGAGTAAGAAGATTGTTCTTCCAAAAACTATTCATTTGCATAAACTTCGATAATGTCTTTATATTCGGAAGTGCGTTGCTTGTGTTTTACTTTAGTATAAGACTGCTGATGTCGGCTTATTATTTCATCAACTAAAACTTGATTGATTGACTTGTAGACTCGACAAGATTGTTCAAGGAATATTGACATTTGCTTGTCTCTAACAATTTTTAAATGCCTTACAGTAATCCTTAATAGCTTTGATATAGAAGATTGCAAGTCTTTCAAGAAGATTAATTGAACAGTAGGGTCTACAACAACTTCATTTACAAAAATCTCTAATTCTACATTGAACTCACTGACAGCGCCAATAAAAACAAGATTACTCATTTTTTCTTCCTCGTGCCTAGGTATGTGAGTAGCGCCGAATTCTTTTATTCTATTAATTTTGCTACAGTCCATTGCTTCCATTAACATGTCCATAAATAGCAGTTTTGTTGTGTTTTGATTTTGGCAGAATGTTATACTATTATTACAAGATAACTTATAAATCAATCAATAAGTGTCTAATAAAACAGCATAATTTAAATAATGATTTAACTAATGCATAAGGTTCTAATTACCAGGGAGTTGTGATTGCAGTGTGGGTCTGAATTCAAATCTTTGATTTGATTTCAGACCGAAATTTACTGCTTTTTTTAGATAAAATCAAGTTTTATTTTTGGTGACTACATATTACTATACACTAAACCCTAATTAACTATTAAAGGAATCTTTACAGTTCAAAAATAATAGTAAGAAATATAGATTGACATTTAGTTAATTCCTAAAGTCGTAAAGTTGTTCTTTGAAGTTCGGCTGCAAGCCTTTGCGGTCGGGCTTCTCTTTTTATCTTAGTGTGACTAAAAAAGACTCCCGTAGGTCTTAGTGGGTTACATAGATATATCATTGCCTAATTAATTAGTCTGTCATCATTTACTCTACTGTATTGCATTTAGCTATACGATAATGTTATACCAAAAAAAACTTTGGGATTTTCTAAGTTAATTTTTTAACCGTTCTCATTGTTCAGAATAAATTTTGACCAATTAGAAATAACAAACTAGTGTAGTAATCAAATAAAGCTGTGCATTAAATGTGATTTGTCAGAATTACTAGTTATTTTCCAACATACAATTTCACATTAATCTGCAGTCACATGAAAAATACACCAACTGTCATTGAGCGTTTTTATCACTGGGAGAAAACCACACCAAATAAAACATTTCTTCGCCAACCAAAAGGGGACACATGGCACACCTTGACATTTGCTGAAGCTGGTGAAGAAGCGAGGCGACTTGCATCGGCTCTCGAAGCAAAAGGTTTACAAAAAGGAGATCATATAGGCATCTATTCTAAAAATTGTTATCACTGGATACTTGCCGATTTAGCTATTATGATAGGTGGCTATGTCTCCGTACCCTATTATGCAAGCTTACCAAAAGAGCAGTTAAAAGAAGTGATTAAATTAAGCGACATCAAAGGCATTTTTCTTGGAAAGTTAGAGAAGTGGGGAGACAAAGCAGATGCCATTCCTGATTCTATGATAACCATCAGATTCCCTCACTACGAAGGGAATGCAGAAGTTACTGTTGGTGATCAATGGTCAGATTTAATACAACAATACGAGCCGAAACAAGAAAACTTCGTACCAAATTTAGATGATTTATGGACGATCAAATTTACCTCAGGCACAACAGGCACACCCAAAGGTGTCATGCACATTCATCGCACACCTGCCATGATCATGATTAATGAAGAAAAAACAAATTGGTTAGGTTTATTCAACACTAAGGATCATAAGTTTTTGTCTTTCCTTCCATTAAATCATGTTGGCGAACGCATTGGGTTAGAGTTGCCAGCTTTATGGTTGGGAGGGACGATCTCATTTGCAGAAAACCTAAATACCTTTGCCAAAAATTTACAAGATACACAGCCGACTATGTTTTTTGCTGTACCTCGAATTTGGACAAAATTTTACTTGGGCGTTTTAGCTAAAATGCCTCAGAAAAAACTAAATAGATTGTTGAAAATTCCTTTGGCCTCAGATATGATAAAGAAAAAATTGAGGACTTCATTAGGCATGAGAGATATTCAAATTGCAGCCACAGGAGCAGCAATCACACCAGCTTTCATTAAGGACTTTTATAAAAAATTGGGCATTCACCTCGTTGAGGCTTATGGGATGACTGAAGTTTGTGGTTCTATGACAAATAGTCCTGATCCTAATTCACCGCAAGATTCAGTGGGACAATGTATTCCAGGTGGCGAAATAAAAATCGATCCAGAGACTCATGAGGTTCTGATGAAAAGTCCATTTATGATGACTGGCTATTACAAAAATCCTGAAAAAACTGCAGAAGTACTCGTCGATGGCTGGTTGCATAGTGGAGATAAAGGATTAATAGATGACAATGGATATCTAAAAGTAATTGGTCGTGTCAAAGATGCGTTTAAAACATCGAAAGGCAGTTACATCATACCGAACCCTATGGAAGAAGAGTTAATGAAAAATGGATACGTCGAACAAGTCTGTGTTGCTGGACTTGGTATACCACAACCGATAGCCTTATTCAATCTTTCTGAAATAGGTCAAGATGCGAATAAGAAAAATGTCACAGAATCCATTGTCAACAGTATACAAATTCTCAATAGTACTAGAGCCAACTTTGAACGCATTTCTACCGCTGTGATACAACAAGAGGCTTGGTCTGAAGCAAATGATTTGATTACGCCAACACTTAAAGTCAAAAGAGGTAATCTGGATAGTAGATACAGCAAAGACTATTTAAATTGGCATGAATCACCTGACAAAGTCATCTGGTTATAATTTAGCTATGAAAAGCATTGTTGTCCTTGATGGTATTGTTGCAAACCCAGGAGACCTTAGTTGGAAACGTCTAGATGAATTTGGCGAAGTGACCATTTATGACCGAACGCCAAGTGATCTAATCATCGAAAGAGCTTCAACAGCACATTTCATTTTAACCAACAAGTGTCAACTCACAGGTGCTATCCTAAAAGATTTACCACATCTAGAATACATTGGAGTGTTAGCAACGGGCTATAACAATATAGATATTGCATCAGCAAAATCTCAAGGCATTATCGTCTGCAATGCTGTAGGCTATGGTGCACCTTCTGTCGCTCAACATGTGTTTGCTTTAATATTAGAAATGACAAATCAGGTTGGATTGCACCAACAAGTCGTCCGCAATAATAAATGGGCAGAATCTGAAGATTGGTGCTTTTGGGAAAAACCGATCGTAGAATTAAACGGAAAAACACTTGGTATTTTTGGGTTTGGTAATATAGGTAAGCAAGTAGCAAAGATCGGATTAGCTTTTGGCATGCGTGTGATTGCTACAAAAAGGAATTTGGAATCAGAGACAGATGAAGGTGTATCATTGGTAACAACGGATGAATTATTTGAGCAATCAGATTTCCTCAGTTTGCATTCAGATTTAAATAAAGACACGTACCACATAATTCGCTCAGAAAACATTGACAAGATGCAAAAGAATCCCATCATCATAAATACTGGTCGCGGCGATTTAATCCATGAAGAAGACCTAAAATTTGCACTTGAATCTGGACAGATTGCTGGAGCAGCGTTAGATGTATTGCACAAAGAACCACCAAATGCAGATCACCCCTTATCGGCCCTAGACAACTGCATCATCACACCTCATCAAGCTTGGGCCGCTAGAGAAAGTAGGCTACGTTTGTTGTCAATCGCTTTTGATAATATACGGTCGTATGTTGATGGGCATCCAACGAATATCTGTGGTGGTGAGTAGATCACTATTTGCACATTGGTATACCTTAATCTTAGACATAAAAAAAGCCCGTAGTTCTAACCACGAGCTTTTTAATATTTTTTTTATTCGAGTATTATCTCAATATGGTTACATTTCCTTGAGCTTGATACTCTTGCCCATTTCTACATGTCGCCATGATCCAGTAACCATATGCATCTGGAGGTAATTCATCACCATCATTCTGCCATCTTCCATTCCATCCCTCATCAATTGTTTCTGTACGGAACACTTCTCGTCCCCAACGATCAAATACTGAAAACTCTAATGTTGCGATTGCATTACTTCTTACAAATAAGACATCATTGTTACCATCACCATTTGGTGTGAATGCATTTGGCAAGAATATACCAGAACCATCACACGAAGCAGGATTTACAGTGACTGTCAAGACATCTGTCGCTGTACATCCAAAGGCGTCTGTCACAGTAACTGAGAAATCTGTTGTCTCGTCAAGCGTCATATCAAAGCTACCGTTTGTCTCTCCTGTATTCCACATGAACGTAGGATTTTCAGCATCTGTTTGAGCTGTTAATGTTACGTCTTCTCCCTGATTAATTTCACCTGCTGGATCAGCAACAATCGTGATTGATGGATCAGATACATTTATTGGGACAATAATGGTCATTTCACAACCAATTGTATTATTCAATACTCTAAGCATCAATTCTTTGCTTGTTGTAGCATTTATTACTGGGTTAGGTGTATCACCGCCCGATACAATGCATTCGTCAGGAGCCCATTCAAATACTAGATCATCATCACTATCTACAGTGACTGAAATAGGTGTGTCTTCTCCAGCACATAAAGCCTCAGGTATACCTAGTCCGTCTCCTATTTCGACGGTCACGCCAATTGGGCAATTATCATTCGGATCTGAAGGATCAGTCCCATTCTCACACTCTGTTGCATTATCTACACCATCTCCATCACAGTCTAGACCTCCCAATGTACTACCTGGATTGTCCATCAATAATTGACAGATATCGACACCTTCGCCGATTGCATCACATTCATCAGTCGGGTCAGTTGGATCTGTTCCAGCTTCACATTCAGTTGCATTGTCTACACCACCGTTATCGCAATCAAACATGCCAATTGGACTATCTGGATCTGCTTCTAATATTGCACAAATGTCTATCATTTCACCATCAGGGATATCACATCCATCTGCAGGATCACTTCCTCTGTTACATTCCTCTAAATTTGTAAATCCATCACCGTCACAATCTAGCGCACCAAGAGGGCTATTAGGATCTGCGGCGAGTATCGCACAAATGTCTACAGAAGGATCAAAAGCTGATAAGCATTCATCTGTTGGGTCAGTTGGATCACCACCATTCTCACATTCTGTCGCATTATCAATGCCACCACCATCACAATCAAACATGCCAAGTGGGCTATCAGGATCTGCAGCTAATATTGCGCAGATGTCTATCATTTCGCCATCAGGTATATCACAACCATCAGAAGGGTCACTACCTCTATCGCATTCATCTTGATTGGTGAATGTATCACCATCGCAATCAGACTGTGCAATTGGGTTGTCTGGATCTGCTGCTATGAGTGCACATATGTCAATCATACCATCTAAGGCAGCTTCACAATCGTCAGAAGGATCCAGTGGGTCTGTACCCAGATTACATTCTGTCGTATTATCTATTCCACCATTATCACAATCTTGGTCTGCAAGTGGATTATCCGGATCAGCTGCAAGGATTGCACATAAATCAACCATTCCGTTTACAGCAGCCTGACAATCGTCATCAGGATTATTTGGATCTGTCCCATTTTGGCATTCAGTTAAATTATCGATGCCGCCATTGTCGCAGTCAAACATCCCTATAGGACTATCTGGATCGGCAGCAAGTATTGCACAGATATCAATAGACTCTCCTTCAGGTATATCACATCCGTCAGACGGATCACTACCTCTGTTACACTCATCTGTATTGCTAAATGTATCTCCATCACAATCTGATGCACCTAGTGGGCTATCTGGATCGGCAGCTAGTATTGCACAGATGTCAACCATTCCAGTGAGTGCTGCTTCACAATCATCAGCTGGATCAAGTGGATTGGTTCCGGCATTACATTCTGTCGCATTATCAATGCCACCATTATCACAATCTTGGGTCGCAAGAGGACTATTTGGATCAGCAGCTAGTATTGCGCAGATATCAACATTACCATTTAATGCTGCTTGGCAATCATCATCTGGATTATTTGGATCTGTTCCATTTTCACATTCTGTTGCATTATCTATACCACCTCCATCGCAATCGAATTGTCCAAGAGGACTATTGGGATCTGCAGCAAGTATTGCACAGATATCGATTGATTCTCCAGCTGGTATACTACATCCATCAGTTGGGTCACTACCTCTGTTACATTCATCCAAGTTAGAGAATGTGTCACCATCACAGTCTAGATTTATTAAAGGACTGTTAGGATCTGCAGCTATTATCGCACAGATATCAACCATCCCGTCTACTGCTGCCTGGCAATCATCACTTGGATCATTCGGATTAGTACCTGCCAGACACTCATCTGCATTACTGATACCACCATTATCACAATCAAACATACCAAGCGGACTATTTGGATCAGCTGCAAGTATAGCACAGATATCAATTGATTCTCCGTCAGGGAAATCGCAGCCATCAGCAGGATCACTGCCTCTGTTACATTCATCTATATTACTAAATCCGTCTCCATCACAGTCTTCTGTAGCCAATTCACTATCTGGATTATTGGCAAGAAAGTCACACAGATTAGCACTTCCATTTAAGAATTGGTCGCAACCAAATGAAGGATTAGATGGATCAGTACCGTTGTTACATTCTGTAATGTTATCAACACCATCTCCATCACAATCTAGCGTTGCTAGAGGACTATTTGGATCAGCTGCTAGGATCGCACAAATATCAACATTCCCGTCAAGTATCGCTTGACAATCATCATCTGGGTTATTTGGATCTGTCCCATTTTCACATTCTGTAGCGTTATCTGCACCACCACCGTCACAATCAAACTGACCAATTGGACTATCTGGATTTAAGGCTAGTAGAGCACATATATCTATTGTTTCGCCAGCAGGTATACTACATCCATCGATTGGATCGCTACCTCTGTTGCATTCGTCTAAATTGCTAAAGCCATCACCGTCACAATCTAGATTGGCAAGAGGGCTATTGGGATCTGCAGCTAATATTGCACAGATATCAAGCATACCAGCAACTGCAGCTTGACAATCATCTCCTGGATCATTTGGGTTAGTGCCGTTTTGACATTCAGTGGCATTATCTACACCTCCATTATCACAATCAAATGCGCCTAATGGGCTATTCGGATCAGCAGCTAATATCGCACAGATATCAATCGGTGACTCTCCAGCAGGAATATCGCATCCATCTGAAGGATCACTGCCTCTATTACACTCATCAAAATTAGTAAAGCCATCACCATCACAATCTAAGCCAGCCAGTTCACTATTTGGGTTTAGTCTTAGTATCTCACATATGTCTAAACCTTCAGCAGCAATAGCGATACATGCGTCCAAAGGATTAAGTGGGTCTGTTCCATTGTTACATTCTACACCATTACTGACACCATCATTATCACAGTCTGCACCGGCAATTGTATTATCTGGATCTGCGGCAAGTATTGCACAGATGTCTATCATATTATCAATAATTCCTTGACAATCGTCTGAAGGATCAGTTGGATCAGTACCATTTTCGCATTCTGTTGCATTATCAGCTCCACCTCCATCACAATCAAACATGCCAAGTGGGCTATCTGGATCTTCAGCTAGAATAGCACAGATATCAATGGTTTCACCATCAGGAAGATCACATCCATCAGTGGGATCACTACCGCTGTTGCATTCTTCAGCATTAGTAAATCCATCTCCATCACAATCTAAATCAGCTAATGGGCTATTTGGGTCTGCAATTAAAATTGCGCAGATATCAACCATCCCTGAGAGTATTGCTACACAATCGTCTGAAGGATCAGTTGGATCAGTACCATTTTCACATTCTGTTGCATTATCAGCTCCACCACCATCACAATCAAACATGCCAAGTGGGCTATCTGGATCTTCAGCTAGAATAGCACAGATATCAATGGTTTCACCATCAGGAAGATCACATCCATCAGAGGGATCACTACCACTGTTGCATTCTTCAGCATTAGTAAATCCATCTCCATCACAATCCAAATCAGCTAATGGGCTATCGGGATTTGAAACCAATAAAGCACATATGTCGATATCGCCTGCAAGTATTGCTATGCAATCGTCGTCGGGATTGTTAGGAACAGTACCATTATTACATTCTGTAGCATTGTCTGCACCTCCCCCATCACAATCAGCCACGCCAAGTGGATTAGACGGATCTGCTGCTAAGATTGCACAGATATCATCATCTGGCCCTAGACTTGCGCAGGCATCACCATTCATAAACGTGAATGTAGTTCTCACTTCAAAGACACATCCAGATTCGGTAGTGTAGAAATAACTAACTAGTATTGTTTCATTTAGTGTTGTTGTATATACAATTTCGTCTCCGAAGCCTCTGACTTCACCTTGAGATGGAGACGTGATGACCCATTCTTTTTGAATAATAGGATCGTTGATAGGAGTAGACGTAGGATTGTCAAAATAATTAGAAATGACATCATCAAAATTGAAAAACGTCACTGAACTACCAGCATCAGTTTGTACTTCTCCTGTAAATTCAATCATACCAAAAGGCAGAATAATTCTTTCAACTTCAGCTTGGCAACCGTTCTCAAAAACAACAGTCAAGCCTACCCAAAATGTATTCGTGAAATCAACATCTATCTGAAATAATTCATCTGTAGATCTGATTTCATCTTCACCGTTTGTGACAAACCATTCATAAGATAAAATTGGATTATCAGTTGTCGAGTTTGGTTGGTTAGGGCTCAATACAATTGTAGCTGTGTTGGAACCATTTGCACCACAAGTCACAAGATCAACATTAAAATCTATCAAATTTACATTGAAATTAATGGTTGACGTTTCTACACAACCTGTTGCTGTCGTCGCTGTCAATTCAGCCATCACCCTTGCATCTCTTTCAACAACGATATCTACAAATTGAGAATTGGCTGTTGTTTGCTGCCCATCAATCGTGATAATCCAATTTCGATCAGTCCTATCACTTACTGGATCTGATAATCTGAGGGTATATGTATTGCCGTCACAAAAAAGCACATTAGATTGTATCTCTGTACTTTGACCATCACTTATCGTTACATTTCTATCGGATATAGATTCGCAACTTCCATCTTCCCTACTCGTGACAAGTCTTACTTCATAATTTCCAGCTGTTGGATAATTAAAGACAGGGTTTGGATCAGTCGATGTAAAGGCTGGATCGGTTGACGGATAATCAAAGAACCACATAAAGTTAGTTGCTGAAGGTGTGAGATTAGTAAACTGAACATTGCTGAGACTACAACCGTCTTGAGCAACATCGAAATCACTTACTATTTGATCGACACATCTGACAACATTATATTGAAATTCTCTTGTTACTCTAGATAATAATACACCATCTCTATATTCTTCCACACATAAGCCCACAAGGTACTGTCCCAAGGCTTGAGGTGTCACCGTATACAATCCAGTTTCACTATTAAAGTCAGCCTCTAATGTTCCCAATGGATTATTTTCAGAAAAGCCATCAACATACTCAATTGGTGCGTAAGGTGGTGCTGCTGGAGGTTGTGGTCTTGGATCATCTATCGTCGCTCCATTACTTGGTATACAAGCGCTATATACCAAAACATCACCATCAGAATCAACGGCAGAGCCATCAAATTCTAAAACATCTCCAGCACAAATAAATATATCTGGTGCAAGTCTGAAAGCAGGACTTGAATTACATACATCCAATGCTTCTCTAGTCAGTTCTATAGACAGAGTCAACCCTGTTTCTAGTGGTTCTACAACGTTTAGCAGAGTCTCGTTTCGACAACATCTTTGATAAGCTAAGACATAACCATCAACGCCTCCAGGCAATTCAACAATGCCTTTGTATTCTGTTGAATGGACACATATGTTATTAGATGAAGTAAAGCATACTTGTTGAATTTGGTTTTGGAGTGTCACTTCTTCTTCAAAATTCACTAACAGCTCTCCATTTGTACCAAGATCAAACAGCGGTCTACCATTTGGATCAAAAATACCAATAACAGCTGGATCATCAAATGGTGCATTATCTGCCCCTAATTCACAATCTCTGTTTATGGTTAATGTGATTTCATACATATCATTGCCTAGGCAACTGTAATGCATACTTCCGCCAACAATGTGCGTAGAAAATATTTGCTCCGTTATGCCTAGAGTACATAAACACAAACAAAGGAAGAGTCTGTAATCCCGTAATAAACGGTAAGATCTTATGATACTAGACATAATCATTGTGAATTAGTATTTTTGAAAATTCGCTTAACTTCAATAATCTCAACTCTCCGTTCTCTCGACGCTTCTGTGCTATAGATAGAACTCGCCGGTTGTTGCGGATTGTCAATAATTGTCGAAGGTGCAAGCTCTTCTCCATATGAGACATCTGTAATTTTTAGTAATCCATTATTTATATAAGCAAGAAGTATGCCTTGTTCGTATCTATCAATCTCATTGCGTATGCTATGGACTCTTCGCTTACCTAACTGCTTATTGTATTCGTTTTGCGCTAATGGACTTGTATATCCTTTTATTAAGATCTCAAAACCAAAGCCTTTCTGCAATTCTTGCTTCATCGCTTCTAAGAATTTTTGGAATGTAGCGTACCCAGGTTTAATCTCATTTTCAAAAAAGTTATCAATATTATTGATCTCTGCTTCTTTGTCACCAACAAAGCTTTTTGACTTCCTGATTTGATTGATAAATACTGGTTTTCTATCTATATATGGGCCATACGTATCTGTATAGCTTTTCTCTGTCGCCTCTGATAAAGTCCTTGGATTAGGCTTATCATTATCAAAATACAACAATGTTGGCAGGTATATACCAAATAACACTCGTTTCAAATATATCTTTCTAATGACAGTTTCAGAAGGATCGTCTGATGGATATATAAAGAATGATTCTGGTTCGTAGGTATCTTTAGAAATCGTTATTTCATAAGTGCTGTTCGGGTCAAGATCCAATTGGTTGAAAGATGCCATGTCATATAAAATAATGTCTTCTTGTGTAGGATCAGTGACATTTTTTACCCTAATTTCTATCCCATCTAGTGGTTCGCCAGTAAATTCATCAAACGTACTGATTTCTATTCGTTGAAAAGATTGATTAAGGAATAGGCTTTTTTCTATATCCTTTGTTTCATACATCCCGATTGTACTGAAATAAACAGTATCTGACCCATATCCCTTCTTTCGTCCGATGATCATGTATTCTTGATCCGATACTAAGTTAAATCGATGATCACTTTCACTAGGAGGTGTTAGTGTAGATAACAAGTCACCAGATGACAAATCGAATAAGTCTACTGTCGCCATTAGAAGTGATTCTCTACTGTTGGTTTCAAATGTTTTTGCATTTAAGTTGATATCAACTTCTTCAATTGTTGTTTTATAGATGTCATAACAACAAGGTTCTGTTTCATTGTCATGAAAATCAGTTTTAAATCGATTTGTAGAAAAAAATGCTTCTCTTCCTCCCTCACCAACGATGTAATATATATCGTTGTACGAGCTATTGATTGGTGCACCCAGATGAGTAGGTGTATCATCCACATCCAAGGTAGTTTTATAGATATCATATCCACCAAATCCGAGATAGCCATCACTACTGAAGAAAAATTCATCTGTAGATTCATGATAGTATGGCGTTATTTCATTGTCAACAGAATTGACTTGGCTAAGATTGATTGGATCAGAAAATGTCCCATTGGCATTAATAGTAGCATACCAAATATCGAGTCCTCCTTTGCCACCTTCACGATCAGATGCAAAATAAAGTCGTTGAGTATTGTCTTTTGAATTATAAGCATACGATGGTTGTGTCGTCGTAGCATCTTGAATATTTAAGTTGTCAATACTTGCTTTATTAGTAAGTGCGTTTTGTCCATCAATATTCGCTTGGTACAGTTCACAACTTATGTTGTAGCCAGAATTATAATCACAAAGGGTATAGTAAATTTTATTTCTAGTGTTATTAAAACTCGTATGTCCGACAAATTTGCTTTCCTCATTCAAATCTGAGAGAATCTCTTCAGTAAAGTCGCCGTTAACATTTAATCGTTTTGATAACAGCCGCGATGTCCCTTTCTTATATTTATCCTCTCTGAATCTCAACGATGTATAGTTCAAGCCGCCTTGATCTGGATCAGGAGCGAAGTCAGCAAATTCAATATCATTGACTTGTGCTCCAAGTCGTTCAATTTTGATGTTTTCTCTTGGATTAACCATTTCAGATTGGGACCACTCACATGATCTTATTTCTTTTTCTGCACGTCTAGTCATCCACAGATCATCCTCTGCATATTCTAATAAATAAGTTGAATATAATATTCTAGCTTCTTCATATTCACCTTGTTTTTGTTTGGCATTTGCTAGCCAAAATATGTCTTCGCTTTTCTGATTTTCAATGTCCATATCCATGATTTTTTGATAAAATCGTTCGGATGTGCGGTACACATTAGCTTTTCTAGCGGATTCAGCGACACCTCTTATGACTGTTGTAGCCGTAGTATCAAATTCATATGCCTCTAGATAATAGATCAGTGCAGAATAATAATCTTTTTCGATATAGCTATCTTCAGCTGATTCTAAGAAGGCAGTTCTGGTTTGTCCCATTAATCCTGTTGAAATAAGCAGGACAATTCCAGTTAAGAATATAAGTCTATTCATTTCGTATTGGTATTAATAGATTGGGCAGAGCTTAAGTTTGACCGGTTTGACATTAGTGATAATATATCTGAAATGTGCTTCAAATCCAGCTTTACCATTGGTATCAGCTTGGAATGCGGAAACATCACGTTCTAAGTTAAAAGAGACGTAGTATCTTTCGCTAAACTCAAGCGCGATGATCGGGAACCATGATTTTGATGTTCTGTAACCAACTCCAACATGTAATTTGAATTCCTTTCCTCTTTTGTCTTGGTTTAAATAGAATTTCACGAGTGCACTACCTAGTAGTTCACTGTATTCATTTTGCAATTGACCTAACACATTCAATTGTAAGTCTAACTTTTCAGTCAGTGGTGTTGTATATATTGCTGAACCATTAAATCGTCTAGGTAGATTGATGTCATCGGTTTCAAAAAAAGCAACACCAGGTTCTATAAGGTGGTAAACGCCAATGCCTAAATCCAAATGATTACGACTAGATTTTTGCCATCTGTAGTTGACACCTAATGAATTTTCAAAAAAGCTTATTCGCTCGGCGTCAAACAATTCGCCGGAAGGTAAATTTGGATCAAATAGGCTGCCAGTCCATTGACTATCCCAAGTCAAATTAGTGGTATTGAAACCTCTAGTAGCAAACCCAAGGCCTACACCTATTGTGAAAATATTTTGGTCATTAAGTATTTTAGAATAAGAGCCAAATAGATTCAGATTGGCCAGATTGAGCTCGGAGTCTCCTTGTCGATCATAGTTAAAACTTACACCTCCTGAAAAGAAATGTCTCGAAGGTCTTTTAGGGTAAAATTTTTGATCATAACTCGCAGAAAACGTTTTCCACGCAACTGGCACAGAAGACCACTGATCACGATATGAAAACAGCAATCGCTTATCACCATTAAAAATTCCAGTTTTTCCTGGATTCAGTGTAAGCACGGGGTTATGAAATTGAGAGTAGTGAATATCTTGTGCCTGGGCTTTTGGTATAAAGAACCCAGAAAGGAACAAGAAAGCTATGCTGTACAAAGACAGTTTTAGCAGATCAGGTTGGCTGGTGGCATACATAAAACGCTTTTTATATAAAAACTGCATATATAGAGCAGCTCAAATCAATGCAATATATATAAATTATTCTCATATGTATAACTAATTGATAATTAATTAGTAAAACATTATGGGAAATTAATCTATATACTATATTAGGTTCAGGGGCAAAATTTCCAGTTAAATGAGTAACTAAATATAGGATGAATTACATAAATGATACCCCTACGAGACATATAGATTTCAATTATATTTAAAAGAAATATTTAAATGTCCGACTCGATTACTTGAATATAAAATGGCCGCCTAAGTCATGACTTTTATATAAGTATGACGTAACGATTGATGTATGGTCTCTAAAACACTTATTATTCAAGAAAACAAGAACAATTTAATTGAAGGATATTAGAATTTACGACTTAATAATTGTTTGTAGATAGACCTGAACACTGAGTTTATGTTTGATTCTGACAAAGTATAAGCCATTAGGAAGGTTGGATAAATCAATATCTATTTGTCCAGAAGTTTGTGTAAAACTCTGGAACAATACACCATTGCCATCTATAATCTCAATAGTGTAGTCCCCAAGAAATCCGTGAATTGAAAATACACCTTGGGTTGGGTTCGGGAACAATTCAATACATTGATCAAGTAATAGGACGTCAGTATTTGAAGTCAAATCAACTTCGTCAGCGCCTATATCTATGCCCGCACCTAGCGTTCGACTATCACAATCATAATCAGTGGTAATGTAATTCATATCAGTCCCAGCATCAATAACATCGGTTGGGTTGCCATCAATATGATAATCATAATTAGCCGCATCTGTAAATATTGCAAAGTTCGTAACCTGGTGATTTGTTAATTCAGTACCAGTGGAGCCACTTGATCTGTCACTAATTTGATCTGTCACAAGGTTATTAACTATTTCAACATTTGTCGTTGTCGAAAACCTATACTCTATCGATCTATTATAATTATCAGTGACAACTGTGTTATTGTAAACAAGTGCATTTGGAGCTGACTCCAATCCGATACCAACATCTCTACTTGTGTGCACAAAATTATTTACAATCAGACCGCCAGGATGTCCACTATCGACATTCGGTCCAAGCCCAAATCCGATACCACGATCACAATCAATGATTTGATTTGCGTCTACGATTGTCCCTTCCGATTCTCGCCACATATGTATGGCATGTTCTGCCAAAACATCATCAGGAGATCTTATGTGTTTAAAGACATTATTTCTAACTATCCAATCTTTGGCCCGATGCGCATCGATACCTCCTGTATAATTTTGGTAAGCAACGCCTGATGTAAATTCAAACTCGCAACATAAAATCTGGCCTCTATCGGCAAATAAATTTCCTCCTGCCGATACTTTAAATAATTGTTCTTTTGCATCAATAATTCTAACATTTTGCATTAAAAAGTCATCAGCATCAGATGGATTGCTGTGCACTTGAACAGGATGAAAGTATACCTCGCCTATAGTCATATGTGCAAGAGTGAAGTAATCAGCTGCCACATTGAAGATATGCGTGACAGCATTATTATTCCAACCGAGACCTTTGATAAACACATCTTCCTTTACACCTGTTGATCCCATGATTGTCAAATTTGACATGTTATCACTAATAAATCTCAAATTGGAGTTTAAAGCATATTCACCAGGTTCAAGCAATATGGTCATGTTACCATTATTTGTATTAGCTTGATCCAGCGCATTTTGTAACTCGCTTACAGTTTGGACTGTGATTGTTACATTTCCACTTTCGGTAATATCTGGACAACTACATTGAGCAACTGCTTGATTAGTCAATAGGCATATCGCCATCAGCTTAAAAAAAGTCCAACACGAGTTTTTCATTGTGGTCAAGGTATTGTTAATTAGCTACAACTTGTACCTAAAGTAAAGTCGATTGACTTGATTGTCTTTTAAATCAACTGGTGCATATGTCAGTATACGATTTGTTACTGAGCTAAGAAGTTTTAAATCTAACAGATTTTGAAAACCTGTTAGATTTCTACCATCTTTCGACGTTCAGGTCGTACTATATCAACAAAAATAATGGCAATTATTGTCAAATATTCAAACGCAACAAACCACAAGTTTTCTTGATAGGGTGAGTAGCTGTAGTTAATGTAAGTAAACGTAATTAAGAATGACCAAAATAAAGGGTATCTGAATCGAGACAGAATACAAAGTCCAACTAGCGGAATTGTATACCAAGGATGTACAGTTGTTGCAAAAAATAAATATGCGCTGATTGCATACAGAAAGTAAGTTGGCAATGACTTGGATTTATCAGCATATAATTTTTTAGTTAACCACAGAATAATGCCTATGGTAACAATGGCAAGTAATGGTCCTAATTTGGCAATTTGATTGTATCCATAAAATTGAAAACCTAGCCAACGACCGATGTAGTAGATACTCGCATTAAATTCAAATTTTTTAAAATAGAGATCTAAACTTTGAATAAAAAATGGAATGTTGACCAAAATTGGCAAAAACATCACCAGCAGCGCTATAGCTAAAACCACGAAATATTGACAAGATTTTTTAATGCCTAAATATGCAATCAACAAAGGCATAAACATTAATGGAATAAGCTTGACACCAATCGATATTGACATTGCTAGAACAGAGGGTAGCCATCTCTTCCGTTGAAGCATCATCAATCCAAGCAACATAAACAATAACATCATCCCTTCAAAATGCATGTTGGTCATGATTTCGTTAATGACTAAGGGATTAAATGCGTAGATACTTGCTCTTGATATATTTAGTTTATTGTCTTTGAGAATGTTGATGATCACACTCATAGTTGCCAATTCGGAAAGCAACAGCAATACTTTTATCACAAGCATAGACGCATGTAGCTCCCCATTTCCTAAGTATGAGGAGAATGCAAATATCAACTGATTGATCGGCGGATAAATCGTGTAATATTCGGGAGAATTCATCTGACTAAGCAATTCTCCGCTTATACTAGCCCATTCATAGCGTGTGGTTATATCAGTAGGTAAATGAATGTAAGGATTCTCCCCTTCCAGTATCAGATTGCCGTCCCAGATGAATCTATATATATCATCGGATAAATTTGGGAATGCTGGTAATAATATCATTCGTACGATCACTCCAAACAACAACAATTCAATGATGGACCAGTCAAATTTGATAAGAAAATAGTAGGCAACAAAAGCAGCTGAATAAGCAGATATGATAAATAGAAAATCAGATTGTGTGGGTATGTAAGCAAGTGACCCTAGTGCACTTAATAAGACAATGAACAGAAAGAGCTTTTTAACTAAAGCTAGTTTTTTGTCATTGTTCATCAATCGTAAATTATGGTTTTGTTGCTAAATGCTTTACTGATAAATAGAATATGGTAGCGTATCCGATCGTCAATAAAACATGCATGTATAAAAATGCATATTGAGCGGTATAAATTGCTCCTATGACACCACATGCGAAATATAAAGCTAGAATACCTTCAAAAATTGTCGTTAATGGAATTTTTTGTTCCAAATATATTTGACCTTTTAATTTGTCTTTTATCGTCTGAATGTTGAATTTTGGTGTTCGTATAAATGCAGATTTTTTTCCTAAGAAACCTTGGATAACAGCAACCGAATTATGCAAGGAGAGTCCCATTGATAAGGATAAGAAAACTGGAAAAAGAAAAATGAATTTCAAAATCATTTTCAGTTTCTTTTCCTTTGGCCATGCTGTCTTCACATTGGCAACATAATACACTTGAATAATAGCTAAAAGGCTAATGATAAATATCCAAAAATATTGAACACCTATACCTAGATCGTCAATTACAAAAGCAAGCGGGACGCTAAACACGCCAATGGCAAAAACAGAGAGAAATACTGAGCTTCCTAAGAGATGAGCAGAAGCATGTAGTTTTTTAGGGAAACTGAGATCAGATTTCCAGACGGTAGGCAACATTTTTTTTGCTGTCTCCGCTCCTCCTTTCATCCATCTGAATTGTTGTGATTTGAGCCCATTCATTTCTATCGGCAATTCTGCTGGGGAAATCACATCTTCTAGGTATGTTATCTCCCAACCTTTTAATTGTGCACGATACGATAAATCAAGATCTTCTGTTAATGTATCAGCTTCCCAACCACCTGCAGAGTCGATAGCTTCTTTCCTCCAAATACCTGCTGTGCCATTAAACTGCAATAAATAATTACCGGCCATTCTTCCTCGTTGTTCTACAGTAAAATGAACGTTTAATTGAAAGGCTTGAAGTTCTGTAAGCAAGGAATAATTTTGATTAACATGTCCCCATCTCGTTTGGACGATTCCAATTTTAGGATCTTCAAAGTAAGGGAGTGTATCTTTAAGAAAGGATGGCTTAGGTAAAAAGTCAGCATCAAAAATTGCAATGTATTTACCTTTGGCTCTCAGAGTCGCAGCTTTCAATGCCCCAGCCTTAAAACCAACTCTATCGTCTCTCATTATTCGTTCAATGTTGAATCCTTTTGCTTTATACTCTTCAACTTTGCGATTGATGATGTCTACGGTCTCATCGTTAGAGTCATCAAGAACATGAATTTCAAATTTATCTTTTGGATAATCTATAGCTGTAATGTTGTCTATCAAACGCTCCACAACGTAGAGTTCGTTGTAAATTGGAAGTTGGATGGTGACAAATGGTCTATGGCCGTTTAAATCTGGTTTTTCGTTTTGTTCATTATCCTGCTTATACTTTACGAGCAGGTGTAATTGCATGAGACAATAGATAGTGATGTAAACCAAAGGCAACACGTACAACCCCAACAAAACATACGATATAACTTGCAATCCATCCATCAAATCAATTTAAATATTGTCCACAGAATTTTATGTCCTGCGAGTATTGTTCCTTTGACTGTACCTGATACCTTTGACTTACCAATTCTTTTACGATAATTCACTGGGATTTCTGTACAGTTATAATTTAGTTTAGCTGCTTTGACTTGCATTTCTACGGTCCATCCATAATCTCTGTCCTGCATATCTAATTCCACTAATTTATCCCATTTTATCGCTCTGAAAGGGCCTAAATCTGTAAACGTATAATCATAGATAAGTCGAATCAAGCTAGTCGCCAACCAATTGCCAAATAATTGTTGAGGTGTCATTGATCCTCGTTGCAAATTTCCTGTAGCTCTCGATCCGATAACTAAATCTACATCATTTATCACGATTGGTTTCACCAATTCCCTAATTTGCTCTGGATAATCCGAATAATCACCATCTAGAAAAACGACAACATCAGGCTTAATTTGCTTATTTGTAATGAATTCTATACCCTTCAAACACGCATTCCCATATCCAGAAACTGGCTGATCCACGACAATGGCACCTGCGGATTCTGCTTTCTGTGCTGTATTATCTGTACTACCATTGTTACAAACAATAATGTCTCTGACAAAATCACTTGGAATGTCTCTGACAACCAAATGAATCGATTCTTCTTCATTATATGCAGGTACGATAACATCAATTATGGGTTTATCATCCAAAACGCTTCAAAAGTAACAGTTTAATAAGAAAGGAATGATTATAAGGACACAGATTTAAAATGTATCTGCTACAGATATCCGAATAGATACATTTTGTTAGTATAGCTACCATAGGTACAAGATATTTTCGTGTCTTTGCACTTATCGTTTACAAATAACGTTAGACTCAAGTGAATAGATTTTATCTTCTCTGCTTTATGCTTTCTATCATGTTTATCCATTACGCATGTGATGATGAATCGATAATAGAAGACAGCAACGCACAATTAGAATTTTCTCAGGATACAGTTCGCTTTGATACTGTTTTTACGGAAGTAGGTTCTGCTACTCGATCTTTCAGAATTAGAAATCCTCATTCAGAGCGTATCGTTATTTCTGCCATAGAGTTAGGTGGCCGATCAAGTCAGTTTCGACTGAATATTGATGGTAATCCTACATCAAGTGCCACTGATGTCACAATGCTCCCTAATGATAGTCTCTGGGTCTTCGTAGAAGTCACCGTTGATCCAGACATGCCATTATCAGCAAGCCCATATGTGATAGAGGAGCAAGTATTTTTCTTAACAAATGGAAATGAGCAAGTTGTGCAATTGGAGGCGTGGGGCCAAAATGCCAATTATATTCCCAATAGATTTAGCGCTGGAGAATTCACAAGGTTGAGTTGTAATAATGATTCATTGAGATTTGATGATCCTAAGCCCTATGTCATTTATGGCGTTTTGATCATAGATAGTTGTCATGTGGCATTCCCACCTGGAACAGAAATTTATGTTCATGGAGGCCTTGCAAGAACAGATGAAGATGTGATTTTTAATGATGGACTGATGGCATTTACAAATACTGCGAGTCTTCAATCTCAAGGGACTATAGATAATCCTGTATTGATTACTGGAGATCGATTAGAAAGCGAATTTGCTGATGTGGCCGGCCAATGGTCAGGGATTCGCTTTTTGGCAGTTAGTCGAGGTAATCGGATGACAAATACAACAATCACGAATTCTCTAATTGGAGTAAGAGTAGACTCGTCTTCTTTGCTGAGATTAGAAAATGTGGAAATTTCAAATACAGCTGGCCCTGGTATAGTGGGTGTACATTCTACCATCATTGGAGAAAATGTTTTAGTCGCTGATAATGGTTCTTTTAGCGGTTTGTTTCAGTTTGGTGGAACGTATTCATTCTTCTATTCAACATTCGCTAATTATCAAGGACAAAGTTCTGCACTGCGATTGGATAATTTTATTTGTATTGGAGGAGATTGTTCTAATGGAGTTTTGACCAACCGTATGAATGCCAATTTTACCAACTGCATCATATTTGGGAATGACGATGATGAGATACAATTGCAAGATGCTTTTCAAGGAGAAGAACCCTCCCAGTTTAATTATACATTGACAAATTGTATTGTCGCTGTGGATGAATTAATCGATGCTGACCAATTTCCTACATTTTTTGACAATTGCGATAACTGTATAAATGCGACAACAGATGACCAGCTATTTATTGATCAAGAGATGAATGACTATCATTTAGATACGATGTCAATCGCAATTGGACAAGCCATTCCTTTGGCAATTGTCGAACGAGACCTAGAAGGTAATCAAAGAGATTTGTCTATGCCTGATATTGGGTGTTATGAGTTTTTAGAATAGGGCTGTTAATAACGAATAAAAGACCAAAGCGGCATAAATGTTTTGATTTTTACTGTGCCAGAACCTTCGTAATACCAAGATAAATACCGTATCTGTTAAACTTGTCTGTCACATCTAGCTCACTATTTCTATCTGTTAGATCCCAATTTGAATTAATCCCTATGTCAAAATTTATGGATTTCGATATTTTTGTTTTAAAACCTAAAGCATACATATGCCCCATATAGAATTTATTTTTATAGCCTAAGTCATTTATGTTTACATAGGAATTGGAATCAGAATTATAAAAGCTACGACCTCTATTTTGTAATGAGTAGCCCAGGTGTATCCCACCATCTAATTGTAAACTTATATGATCATTCAGAGTCATTTGATAGCCAATTTGTAATGGAATACTGAGTGTCCGATATCGTTGGTAATTTCTAATCTCACCACTCTCCGTAATTATAGCACTTCCGACTCCTCTTACAAGTTCAGTTGATCCGTCATTTCTACTAATAATCTCAAGAATTAGATTTTCTCGTTCTTCTGTCCTCACTTTGTTATACTCACTTTGAAAAAGTTTGACATGTTGTGAAAGTAATATTCCAGTTTGAATAGAAAAATTTCGGCTGATCAATTTTCGTAGTTTAACATGTACTTGTTGGGCATCTACATGACTTTCATCTTCTCTGAGTATAATCTTATCTTCATTACCGGCTATTGACCCAGTACTTCGACCATAACTATATGCAATACCCAGTTCTAGTGTTGGTCTATCATTATAAAGAGATTGATGAAAATCTGCAATTGGTTTTAAAAGCATGGTTTCGTTTGTTAGAAAGTCAAAGGACATTGCCGTTGATTCTAAACTTTCCACATGAATAAATGATCGCCCAATGTCTGCTTGACTGAACTGAGATTTTTCAACACTACTACCATTAAGGTTATTATTCAAACCCAATGTCTTTTCTGAGTCAGGTGTTACAAACGAAAAATTTTGTGATGATCGACTTTTTTTATTCGGATCAATTTTATTTTGCCTTGGTGAGTTTATTTTGGTCGGATAGGTTCTATTGATGCTGTTATTAAGCGTTTCTGTATTAATTCTTTCCGATGTTATACTTTCCGATGTTATACTTTTTGATGTTATACTTTTTGATGTTTTACTGTTACTGACATTGCTCGATCCATTGGGATTGATTTTGCTTTGGCTGACTTTGGGTTTTGCAATTGACTGTGATTTAGTTAGTTTCTCGTTATGTAATTGGACAATATTTTGATCTGATTTTATTTTATCGCTATTGTCGATAATTAAATTATTTGAATTATCATTTCTGTTGACTTGTTGTTCATTAAGTACAACATTTTGGATTGAGGCCTTTTCAGACGGATTTTCTACTGGCAATTGACTTATTTTAGAATTGAGTAACAATCCTAAAAGAGCAACTCCTGCCATCAGCCAAATCAAATAAAAAAAGTACCGTCTTTTCTTTCGTGGGTATCGAATCTCTTCAATATCCTGCCATACGGTATCGAGATCAATATCTGATTGGATATGACCCGATAATTTTTCTTGAAGTTTATGTTCAAGCCAATCTCTTTTCATGGATATTTGGTATTGATTGAATTAATATTTTTTTCAATAGAGTTTTTGCTCTAGAATACTGCGATCTGGATGAGCTTTCAGAAATTTCTAATAATCTTGCTATATCTGCGTGACTTAAATTTTCAAAGACAAATAGGTTTAATACATTTCTATAGCCATCTGGTAGTTTTCTAATAGCAGTCAGCAATTCTGTCTCTGACAGATAGTCAAAATCATCTTCTGATACTGGATAATCAGGAAAATGATTCGTACTAAATTCTATCGACGGTTTATTTTTTCTTTTGATTTCTAGTATTTTATTTACGCATAATCTATGCATCCATGGTTTGAATGCACCACGGTCTTTATCATACTTATCAATCTTTTGAAAAATATGAATGAAACATTCTTGCAAATAATCTTTTGCTTGTGCATTATCGATGCTATAACGCAAACAAATCGATAAAACAGAGGGGGAGAAAATCTTGAAAAGTGATTTCTCTGCCCTTCTGTTTTTACGTTTACAACCTTCTATGATGTTTTCTACTTCCAAAAATATTAATACTAAAAATTAGTCTGTACTTTCTTTATTGAATAATACCTCTGAATAGAATCGTTGACTCACTCACGATATCTGAAACCCAATTAACCACTTGGCCTGGTCCACCAAATCTGAATTCTACATATTCTCCTGGCTTTTTACCAGCTGCCACCTTCTCTAAATTACCATCAAAAATAAAGTTTCTTGATGGTTCTTCTCCAGGGTTAACAAAGTCTTCTATTTCAAAAGAGTATCCCAGTAATTGGTTTCTTGGATCAGTTGATTCAGGCATCCAATCTATAAAAGTAAATGTATATACTGACTTTCCGTTTTCATAATCATCAACAAATGTAAACTGCCATTGATCAGGAATGGATTCACCTATCGAATCTCGGACACCTTCTAATTGTGTGTATGTCACATCACAGGGAAGATTGAAATCCATCTCGTTCCAAGTAAAAGAAACAAAACTTTCTATTTCAGTGCCGCAAGCAATTATGTTTCCAAAATTTAATGTCGTATTTTCTATTGGCAAGCTAATTTCTCGACCTTCCATGTTATTGTTTAAGTCGACAGCTATGATAGAAAAATTATCTCTATCGCATCTACTCAATGAACGTTCAAATACACCAGATTCATCAGTTGTAATAATTATTCGCTCCGAATCACTATTCAAAATGACATAACCGTTATCAACTGGATTCCCATCACAGTCAACAATTATGCCTGTTACGGTTATGACATCTTGATTGACATTTACCTCATGTGTTTCGCTAACATCAGAAATGAAAGGACCAATGTTTTTACTTAAAATGACTTCGCCACAATTATCAATGATCTCCATTAGTAATTCTTCATTAGCAGGAACTTTACCACTAAATTGGCCTAGATTGTCTGTATAAGTGCAAACAGATTCGCCATTATCAATCCAAGTCATTTTTATCTTAACGTTGGAAGTATATGATGCAGATTTTCTACCCCCACTATTATTTGTTGTAATATTTCCAGTATAATTTATAAAATCAAATGGCACATCACAATTCCATAAGCTAAAGTGGCTGACCTGTCCTTCATAATAGTCACCTATTTTTATCGCCTCACCTTCTTCAACCCAAAATCCAGTATCCACATCAAAATACCATAATGGAATCTGATCGGGCGCATCTGACAAAATACTAGAGGGAATGTCAACAATAATTGTAGCGGCTTTATTTATTTGTAAAGGATTTTGTTGATCATCATACAATTCTATATGTAACATTCCAAAACTTCTGAGTTCACTCAATTCTTGTGATTCTGAAATGGCAACAAGATCACCTGGCATAATGGATGAAAAATTTTCCGCTGTCGGATCTACATAAGTAGCATATACATTTACATTTCCTGTATACGGAGTACCATTCTCATTTTCATAGCCATCTGCTGATAACATGACTGAGTTATTATTTCCGCTGATCTTAATCGACTGATTTTCATTCGAATTAAAACTCGCAGTTAACACCTTTTCTTGAAGAACAAACTTTGCATGAGCTGTACCGCTTTTGGAAGGTGTAATCACACCATATCCATCAAAATATCCTTCTTTTTGAATTTTTAGATACGTCCCATTGACATTACCATCTCCTTCAATATTAAAGTATCCATTGTCATCTGTTTCTACTGAACTATTATGTAACCAGACTATAGCATTTTCAACTGCCAAGCCAGTTTCGTCTACTATGATTCCATCAAAATTAACTTCCTGTCTTTCGATCGGTTCTGGTATTATTTCGGATTGTACAAATGAATCGGAATCTTTTCTACATGACGTCAATACCGCTATAATCAATAGAAGACACAGAATTTTAGAATTAGATAAATAAGTCATCTTAACTTTAAATTTTTAATTAATAATATGGCCATCATGATGTACACTCAGTATATGCAGTATTCAAGGATAACGCTGCATGTGATTATCAATTAATTAAAAAAAATGCTTTATACCTCCTATCAAAAGACCAGAATTCAACATAAATTAAATGGTCCTTGGAGTGATTTAGCATTAAAAAAGGTTCAGTTGCAGGATTTCGCAGACCCAAAGCGGTACTAATGAAATTTAAATTACAGACAAGCCCCTTGTATTCTCTTAGCCAAAAGCAGATAGCTTGGAAAAGGGAACATTTAGATACCTTAAGCTTTACAGCACCTTCTGTAAAACTTCTAGTTTGTCAAATGACATAAACTCATTTGACCAATTTTTCTACAATTTAAATGAATTCGATTATATGGGTTGTTTATTCACTTCGAGCTCCATTCTGAAATGATTGGGAACATGCCCGTGACTATTTTTCAATGTGGAAATTTCATGCTTCCTTACTTCAAAGCCCATTCTATCATACAAGGCTTTAGCCCTAGGATTCTCTTCAGAGACATCTAAAACGAAAACATCAGTTGGCTGAGCTTTAGATTCTTTCATCAGAAATTCTACTAATTTAGAACCTAGACCTTTTCCCCTAAAGTCACTGGTTATTCCTAAATGTCCAATACAGATTTCATTGCCTAGTGGCACCTTAATGACCTTCTCTGTGTTGAGACCATTTATCAATACGGGTAAAGATTTAATTCCATAATATTTCAAAATGTTGAACCCGTCCCTAATTGCAAATCCCTTAGCGCGTTTGCTGTCGAATACTGATCCGGCACCAACAATTTTGCCATGGACTAAAAGAGCATAATGGTTATCATAACTAAACTCTCCACCTTCTTGCTGGAAAGCATAGTTTAGAAATTCTATAGCTGAAGTTTTATTAGATGTAAACACAAAAGAAAAAGCATCTGGTCCAGATGAATAAATTAACGGGACTACCTCATCGACATCGGAATAGTTCAATAAGCTGTGTCTGGTTACCAAATAAATCATATTTCGCCATTTTTCAAATCTTAAGCCACAACCGTGTTAATTTTGAGGTTCAGTCAAGGGTGGCTGTTAGGGAGGCAATG
>Ga0114957_1000879_pt1 | contig 36227 bp, 37 predicted proteins | sample BantaG_FD_87175 | JGI IMG/M metagenome (GOLD analysis project Ga0114957, IMG submission 87175) | Marine algal microbial communities from Bantry Bay, Ireland - BantryBay_4 metaG | ecosystem: Host-associated > Algae > Red algae > Unclassified | place: Bantry Bay, Ireland | collected 2014-11-21
AATCCACTCGGCGTCAACAATGTAAAGGCTTGTTTTGAACCGGTAATTGGATCTGCATAGTTCGTGATTTTATGAATAATTTGAACGTTATTTTTATGTGCATTTTCAATGACAAGATCTAGATCACTACACTTGAAACTCCACATGCCTAACCCTTGATTTGGCAACCGCGGTTTAACACCAGTGTCTTCAAAAATGCCATCCTGATAATCTAAAAATAAGAGATGATTTTGACTTGTCCCCGGTGCATAGACTAAAGAGAATCTAAACTCTACACCTTCATTAATACCTAAAGCAGAACCTGGAGAAGCTTCCCAATAACGATCAGCTCTTAATTCTAATCCAAGGACTTCGGTATAAAATGCTAACTCAGCATCTGATTGATTCGTTACAAATGCAGAATATCCTGGGCCACCAAGTTTTGTTTCTTCATCGATAGGCGCTAGCTGAGACATTCCATCACCACGCTCGATGCCTACACAATGTAAAAAATCAGGTCCTTTGTATATTGTTTCCCAATAGCGATACGTCGTCCCATCAGGTCGAGGTATTTCTCCTTCTTGCATATCAGCCATCACATCAACATTCATGTCCATTAGTTTTTTATCTAAGCCTCTTTGGTCACCATTTGGAAATCCAAGCGAAAAAGGACCCAGTTCTCTTGAACTGTAACTCTTATGAATATGAGGTGTTTCGTGCTTAAGATGTAAAAGGCGAATTTGAATTAGTGAAGGAATATTGGGTCGATGTATATGATACACATCATAATCGATGTGAAAGGGTATGTCCCAAATCTGTCTTTGGATCGCCTTCTTTTCTGCTGACATCTCCAAAGGTCCATCCATAGTCATTTCCATTCCTTTACCAAAAAAAGTAGCATATTGTGCTATGTCAGTCGTACAAATTGTCGCAGTATGTAATTGTCCACAAAGCGTAGATTGGGGCTGATCCTTTGCTGATAGAGGGTCATTCATTTATATATGCTTAGATTCATACTAATATCTTACTTGGGTTTTCTAACAAGCTAGCTACAAATTTTAAAAAGCGTGCAGCATCCGCTCCATTTATTATTCTGTGATCAAATGCAATTGTTAATGGTAATTGTTTTTTATGAGCTATGAGTTGATATCTAGCGACTCCCAATATTGCAACTTGATTAGGCATGACAAGTGGAAAAATAGAATTCGTGCCGATCGAACCTAAATTAGAAATCGTAAAATTAGCACCTTCTAAGTCTGGTAGCGTAAGTTTCCTTGTCATTGCCTTAGCTGACAACTCTTTTAAATCAGTAGATAAATGAGATAAGGATTTTTTATCCGCATCTCGCAATACTGGCACGTATAATCCATTTGGACTATCTACTGCGATTCCAATATTTACATATTCTTTATAAATAATTGTTTGCGACTGCATGTCTATCGAAGCATTGAAAATAGGAAATTTTTCCAAGGCTTTAGTCATTGCTTTTACAATAAAAATAGTCGTAGAAATCCTTAGGTCATGTTCAATATTGATTGCCTTCCGCTCACTTTCTAAGGCCGTAATATCAGCGTTTTCTGTCAGCCATGCATGTGGAATGTCACGCCAGGACTTCGCCATGTTCGCCGCGGTTGCTTTCATGATACCTGACATTTTTTCTATTCGAATCGGCCCCAATTTTGAAAAATCTGGAACATCGACTCCTGGTGAGATAGCAGGGCTTGCATGGCTTTGATTGTGCACATGAGTGATGACATCTTGCTTGACAATGACACCGCTTTGGGAACGAATATCAGTGGTCTCTATATTTAATTGACGGGCTAATTTTCTAGCTCTTGGTGTACTTCTTTGACTGTGATGTTCTTGACTTATTGTTCTTTCAGCTATCCATCTGACTTCATGTTCATCGCCTAGTGCTGAGACTACTTTTTCAATTGCCTTTGGAGCTTCTTTTTTACTAGTATCAATAGCTAGCAAATCCTCCTCTAATACTGTTGCATTAGATTCTGTAGCAGCAAAAGTTTCCATTTCTATCATCGTTGCACCGACATTCATCTCCTCTCCTTCGACAGCATAAATCTTCAATACTTTTCCAGCAATATTCGATGGCACCTCCATAGTCACTTTGTCAGTTTCTATTTCTAAAATGCTTTGATTTTCCTCTATATGCTCACCTACTGAAATAAGAACAGATACGACAACGCCTGCTTCGATTCCTTCTCCTAAAGATGGTAATAGTACTGGTGTCATTTTAAACGCATTAATCTTGTATTGAATAATTCCTAATGTTCATTTGTATAGTGTGGTTTAAATTAATGAGTCATCGGATTTAATTTTTTATTCGAAATCTGATTTTCATCGATATAATCCTGTATAATTTTCTTATCCAATTCTCCATTCTCTACAAGTAATTTCAAAGCTGCTAAAACAATGTATTTTGGACTGACTTCGAAATGATCACGTAAATCTGGTCTCGATTCGCTGACACCATAACCATCTGTACCTAGTACAGCATAATGGCGAGGCATCCACTTAGAAATCGACAAGCCCATGGACTTCATATAGTCAGAAACTGAAACAAATACGCCATCTTCTTTAGAAAAAATCTCTTGTAATGCACACTCATCTTTACAAGATGGATCTAATAAACATCTACGCTCTACATCTAAGGCTTCTCTTTGAAGTTCCTGATAACTGGTCACACTCCATAGGTCAACACTTATATCCATGTCTACTAAAATATCTGCAGCAGCGAAGACCTGAGTCATAATGGCACCAGAACCTAATAAATGAACTTTCTTTTTAGATTTGGCCTGTCTTTTTGAAAAGCGATATACACCTCTTAGGATATCTTCATCATTAACATGAGTCGGCCGTTCAGGCATGAGTATATTCTCATTCGTTATGGTGATATAATAAAATATGCGCTTTTGAAAATGATACATTTGCTCGATACCATCCTTTACAATTACAGCTAACTCAAATGCGAAAGCCGGATCATAAGATTTTAGATTAGGCACGACACTTGACAATACATGTGAGTGCCCGTCCTGATGCTGTACACCTTCCCCGTTCAGGGTTGTCCTTCCAGAAGTCCCACCAAGCAAAAATCCTTTACACATCATGTCGCCGCATGCCCATATCATATCGCCTACTCTCTGAAAACCAAAAATGGAATAAAAAATATAGAACGGAATCATAGGTAAGCCATGTAACGAGTAGGCAGTTCCGGCAGCCATAAATGAGGCAATCGCCCCTGCTTCACAAATACCTTCCTGTAATATTTGACCATCAGTACTTTCTCGATAATAGGCTAAAGTATCTACATCAACAGGTTCATAAAGCTGACCTTTGGGTTGGTAAATTCCTGCGTATCTAAACAAACCATCCAATCCGAAGGTCCTCGCCTCATCAGGAATTATCGGAACGATATAATCTTTAATTGATTTGTGCTTTAGCAATATTGAAATAATCCTGACCATTGCCATAGTCGTAGAAATAGCACGTTTGCCTGACCCCTTACTGAACTCATTAAAAATGTCATTTGGTAAACGTTCGATCGGGGCTGCACTTTCTTTTCGTTCTGGCAAAGAACCACCAAGTTTTTGTCTACGGTCTCTCAAGTATTTTATTTCTGCACTGTCTTCTTCCGGGATGTAAAATTCAGCTTTAGCTGCATCATGTTCACTTAGCCCTATCCCTAATCTTTGCGCTGTCTCAATACGTTCGGCAGCACTCATGTTCTTTTTCTGATGAGTGGTATTCTTACCTTCTCCAGCTTTTCCCATGCCATAACCTTTAATTGTCTTCATCAAGATTACACTTGGTTTTCCATTAGGTCTTGCTGCTTTATCAAATGCCGCATAGACCTTCTTCACGTCATGTCCACCTCTCTTAATTGTTCTAATTTCTTCATCTGTTAATGAGCGCATTAACTTTTCTAATTCTGGATTTCCCTGAATCCAATGCTTTCTCACTTTTTCACCTGATAGGACAGAATACATCTGATAGTCTCCGTCTAAAGCTTCATTCATCCTTTTTACTAGAATCCCATCTTTATCTCTTTCCAGTAATAAATCCCATTCACTACCCCATATGACCTTAGTCACGTTCCACCCAGCACCGAGAAAACTTCGTTCTAATTCTTGAATGATTTTGCCATTTCCTCTAACAGGTCCATCCAATCGCTGGAGATTACAATTCACGACTAAAACCAGATTGTCTAATTGTTCTCTTACGGCAATATTCAGTGTACCTAAAGTTTCTGGTTCATCCATTTCACCGTCACCAACAAACACCCAAACCTTTCCCCCATTTTTCTCTTTCAGCTTTCTATTCTCTAAATATTTTTGAAATCTAGCTTGATAGATAGCAGATACACCTATTAAGCCCATAGAAGCAGAGGGGATTTCCCAAAACCATGGCATCCTTCGAGGGTGTGGATAAGACGGCAAACCTGGTTCATTCTGCAGTTCGCGTCTAAAGTTTTTTAAGTCTTGTACAGACAATCTTCCTTCTAAAACTGCTCTAGCATAAATGCCCGGAGCTGCATGTGGCTGAAATGAAACTAAATCTCCTCCGTAGTCAGCACTTTTCTTTCTAAAAAAATGGTTGTAACCGACTTCATACATTGTAGCCGCAGAAGCATATGTTGCGATATGACCACCTAATCCTGCCCCAGAATCATATGCCTGTAAGACGACGCACATGGCATTCCATCGTGTTATATTTTCGAGTTTAAGCTCAATTTCAGTATCTCCTGGATATTGTAATTGTTCTTTGACATTGATTGTATTAATGTATGGAGTGTTTAGTGCTTCTCCAATTAACTTGACGCCTTTACGGAGAGCATGATTCCTCAGCGCTTTAATTAATTCTGATGTTTTCTCTTCTCCTAAATCTTCAATAACTTCGTCTAAAGAACATAACCATTCGTGTAATTCTAATCTCCAATGAGTATCTTGAGTCAGTATTTCTGTCATAGCAGTAAATAAGATATAAAAGCTTAGTTTTGATTCAATTTATTAGTTAACTTAGTAAACTATTAATAAAGTTAACTAATTTTGGTGAAGTCTTTTAACAATGGCCTATAAAATACATGGATTTAGAGAAGTCATTTTTTCGGTACGCGATATCGATAGAGATTTAGTTATTTACTCTAAGCTTGGTGGTTGGACAGCGACTGAAAAAGATAAGCTGTCTAATTCTCAACTTTCATTCTGGAATCTTCCTTCTCAGACTACCGGAGAAACTGCATTATTAAAATATCCAGGAAGAGAAAATGGAATCATCAGACTCGTATCATTTAAGAATGTAGCACAAAAACATATAAGAGCACATGCTCAGTCGTGGGATACTGGCGGTATTTATGATGTTGATATTAGAGTACTGGACGTAAAGAAAAAAATGGAAGCGTTTCAATATTATGGATGGACAGGATTTAGTGATGTCGAAGAATACCAGTTTAATGAATTCCATGTATCTGAAATACTTATCAGAGGAAATGAAGATATGGTGTTTGCTTTGATTCAACGTCATGCTCCAACATTAGAAGGATATCCTATGTTAGAAGAAATGAGTCAAGTATTTAACTCTTCGCAAATTGTAAAAAGCCTGGAAATGAGCAAGTCCTTTTATATGGATAAACTTGGCTTTACCGAGTATGCAAATTACGAAGCAAAAAATGGAGAGGCAGGTCCAAATATTTTCGGCATTCCCTATGATGTATACCCTAATGTTGTTAGAAAGATATCAATTCTAAGTCCCAACGGAACGAATGAAGGTTCAGTAGAGTTGGTGGAACTTGAAGGACTTGGAGGGCGAGACTTTTCAAAAGATGCGATCGCACCGAATCTAGGTATTCTAACCTTAAGATTTCCTGTTGATAATTTAATTGAATATGTAGATTCATTAAAAGCGAAAGGCGTGAAAATTGAAAAACAAATTAGTCGAATAGATATAAGTCCCTATGAAGACGTGGATATGGCTGCGATCAAAACACCTGATGGTGTATGGTTAGAATTTATGGAATCTGTCACATCATCATATGAATAATTCTCTAGTCATATTAGAAGAACAGGGATTAAGAGATGGCATTCAAAACCTTTCTCAGTTGATCCCAATCGCACAAAAGCTCGCATACGTTAATGCTTTAGTTGATGCTGGCATAAAAAGAATCCAAATTGCTTCTTTTGTTCATCCACGTCTTGTTCCTCAAATGGCCGATGCAGAAGAACTGTGTAAAGCGATTCATAGGAAAGATGATGTGATTTATAGTGGTCTAGTTTTAAATCTTCGTGGTGTAGAAAGGGCAATTGATGCTGGATTAGATCACATAGCTTGTTCTTTATCTGCCAGTGATACACACAGTCAAAAGAATGCAAGAAAGACATTAGCACAAGCTCAATCTGCATTTGCAAAAATGGTTAAACTATGTAGACAACATCATGTCACCGCAAGAGGTGGTATACAATGTGCTTTTGGATGTAGATATGAAGGCATCATTCAAAAAGAACATGTTCTGGATATGGTGAAGTCACATCTTGATACAGGTATCCAAGAACTAGCTCTAGCAGACTCTACAGGTATGGCAAATCCAAAGGACTTGCAAGAACTGATGTCTCAAGTTGTTGAACTCGCAGGCGAGGTTCCAGTCATACTTCATTTGCACAACACTGAAAACAAAGGTTATGCTAATGTGTTTGCTGCTCTATTAGCAGGAGTCAGAATCTTTGATACTGCGTTTGGTGGTCTTGGTGGTTGTCCATTTATTGAAAGCGCAAGTGGAAATATTGCAACAGAGGATACTGTCAATATGCTCAATCAAATGGGATATGAAACGGGAATAGACATGAAAAAAATTGCAGCTATTTCTATGAAAATGCAATCCTTTTTAAATCAAGAATTGCAAGGAAAAATGTATACTTTATTGAATACTGATGGGATTGAAATGATTTGATGATTTGATGATTTGATGATTTGATGATGTGATGATGTGATGATGTGATGTTGTGATGTTGTGATGATGTGTTGATGTAATGATTTGGTGATGTGATGATTTGATGATGTAATGATTTGGTAATCTTTTGATTTGGTGATTTGATGATTTGGTGATTTGATGATGTGGTGATTTGATGATGTGGTGATTTGATGAATCTAATTTCACGGATTACATGTAAACGGTCATTCTGAGATTGATTCAGAATAAAAGTAATTTTTTTTTTTTGTAAATAATCATTGAGATCCTGAATCAAGTTCAAGATGAGGCTGCATATAAAGCTTGTTTAATAGAAATCAATATGACTCATTGATTCAAACTAAAACTGAATTAAAATATAAATGACAATAAGTGAAAAAATAATTTCAAATCATGTTGGCAGGAAAGTTAAACCTGGCGAACTAATCATTACTGACGTCGATGGGGTAATGGCCACAGACACGACTGGACCTCTTGCGATAAAAGCATTTCAAGCTATGGGTGCTAGGTCTGTTTTTGATAAAAACAAAGTCATCCTTGTCTTAGATCATGCTGTACCACCACCTAACGAACGCATCGCAAATCTTCACAAAATGATGCGCGAGTTTGCGAAGCAGCAATCTATTAAATTATTTGAAATTGGTGAGGGGATTTGTCATCAAGTTATGGTAGAACACGCATATGTGAAACCTGGTGATATTTTCATAGGTGCTGATTCGCATACGCCTACTTATGGCGCACTTAATGCTTTCGCATGCGGTGTAGGTTCTACTGATCTGGCTGCGACGATGATGACTGGACAAATATGGCTAAAAGTACCTGAGACAATTAGAATCACTTGCCGCGGAAAACTACAAAAAGGAGTTTCCGCTAAAGACTTAATACTATTTTTAGTTGGCCAACTCACCGTTTCTGGAGCGACCTATCAAGCGATAGAATTTCATGGTGATGCTTTCGAAGACATGACTCTAGCAAGCAGAATGACCATCGCAAACATGGTCGCTGAAATGGGTGGTAAGACAGGAATTGTCAATCCTAAAGGTTTACAATTAGATTATGAGTTTACACCGATTTTTCCAGATAATGATGCGCGATATATACAATCGTTCGATTTTGATGTTTCGGATCTCGAACCTCAAATCGCAGTTCCAGAATCTCCAGATAATGTAGAAAACATATCTCGTGTCGAAGGTCAAAAAATCGACTATGCATTTATTGGAACATGCTGCAATGGACGATTAGAAGACTTGAGAGCGGCTGCAGAAGTTCTGAAAGGAAAACGGATAAAGTCAGGTGTACGATTTATGATTGCTCCAGCTTCGAAAAGCACATTATTAGATGCCATGAATGAGGGAACATTACAAATATTAATAGAAGCTGGTGCATCGATCATAACGCCTGGATGTGGCCCTTGTGTAGGTACTCATCAAGGTATCCCAGGTAATGATGAGATTGTCATATCAGCAGCGAATCGAAACTTTAGAGGCCGAATGGGTAATCCTCATTCAAATATCTATTTAGCAGCGCCGGCAACTGTGGCGGCGAGTGCATTAACTGGTGAGATAACGAATCCAGGAAGATTATGATTTGATGATGTGATGATGTGATGTTGTGGGGATGTGGTGAATTGGTGAATTGGTGAATTGATGAATTGGTGAATTGGTGAATTGGTGAATTGATGAATTGGTGAATTGGTGAATTGGTGAATTGGTGAATTGGTGAATTGGTGAATTGGTGAATTGGTGAATTGGTGAATTTTTTTTTAACTTTTAAATACAACTTTATGAAAAATGGAAATGTAGTTATGGACTTAACATTTAATTTTTCTTTGGCAATTATTAAGTATGCAGAAAAGCTTGAAGAACAAAAGAAATATGTGATTGCTAGACAGTTACTTAAATCTGGAACATGCATCGGTGCAAATGTATTCGAAGCTCAATCATCAGAAGGCAAAGCTGACTTTATACACAAATTAAAAATTGTGGACAAAGAAGCACATGAATCCGAGTACTGGTTATCCTTATGTAATCTGTCTGATTCTTATCCAACAAATAATGATTTAAGGTCACAAAAAAATTCAATTAAAAAAGTCCTTTCAAAAATTATCTCTTCATCAAAAAGAAACACGCATTCGTGATCTTATCATTATTATATCAACAAATTAATAAATTAATAAATTAATAAATTAACAAATTAACACAATAAACATGGTATACGTTTACGGAGACAATATAGATACAGATCGCATCATACCAGGAAAATACACCAAAACCTTGGACTTGAGTACACTGGCTGATCATGTCTTAGAAGATTTGGATCCTGAATTTAGTAAACAAGTTAAACAAGGAGATATCATTGTGGCAGGTGGAAATTTTGGTTGTGGAAGTTCCAGAGAACAAGCACCCATAGCATTGAAACAAGCCGGAGTTGAACTTGTCATTGCAAAGGACTTTGCACGTATTTTTTTTAGGAATGCAATTAATATTGGATTACCCGTTTTAGAAATTGGAGATCATACTATTCATAAAGGAAATAAAATCGAATATGACCTGCAAGAAGGAAGTGTCAAAGATCTAACTGATAATAAAGAATACAGTGCCACTCAGTTACCACAAATAATGATAGATATTTTACAAGCTGGTGGGTTAGTCCCTTATTTAAAAATACATAAAAATTATTCCATATCATGATCAGAAGACGATTTATGGAATTAGCTGCATTTACAGGAGTCGCCAAATGGTTTGGCTATCAGAAAAATGATGGTCATAAGAAATTGACTTTTGTATTGGTACCAGGAACATGGCATGGTGGTTGGGTTTGGAAAAAAGTTAGAAATATTTTACGAGCACAAGGTCATGATGTTTATACGCCTACACCGACGGGAGTGGGAGAAAGAGAACACTTATTAACTGAAGATGTAGATTTATATACTCATATAAAAGACATTGTCAACGTCATTCGATTTGAAGAATTGAATGATGTTGTTTTAGTCGGTCATTCATTTTCTGGATTGACAATCACTGGAGTCGCTGATCGCTTACAGGATAAGATAAAACACATTATTTTTTTTGATGCACTTGTGCCAAGAGAAGGAACAATGAAAGCGTGGCCAAATCTTGGAGCACCAAATTATGAAGAATATGAAGCGAGAAAAGCAAAATTTATAGATGGTTATAAAATGGATATGTTTGAAGATTATTCTCTTGACATGTTATTATCGGATGACTATCCAGAGGGACGCGATCAATTAAATAGATTGATAACTTATCATCCATATAAACAATGGTCGACTGAATTAACATTAAAAAATGGTGGTTATGATTTACTGCCTAAGACCTACATTAGATGTGCAGGACAGAAATATAAAGCATCAAGTCATTGGATGCCTGGACCTGCTAAAAATAATCCCGAGTGGAATTGGATAGAATTAGAAATCCCTCGAAATGGGATGATGACACATCCGAAATTAGTTGCTGAACACTTCATTAAAACAGTTATTTAAATGAGTAGAATTGAAGCTAAACATATTGATGATGTTCCACAATTAAAAGACATGCTACTTCAGGGAGCAGAGACAATGGGATTTTTGCCAGAAGATGGTTTGATTATGGCACACTGCCCAGAAATGCTTGGAGGCACCGGCCACATGATTCGGTCTATATTAGGCAATGGGCAAATTAGTCCAGTACTTAAAAGAATGATTGGATTCATTGTCAGTCAATCTTCTGGTTGTCAATATTGTTCTGCCCACACCAGCTATACTGCGGTTAAACACGGCATTGAAAAAGAAAAATTGGATGCTATCTGGGAGTATCCATCCAGTGATTTATTTAATCTAAAAGAAAAAGCAGCTTTACAACTGGCGCATCATTCTTCAGTGGTTCCGAATCAATCAACTGATGCAGATTTTGATGAACTAAAAAAACATTTTTCTACTGAAGAAATCGTCGAATTAGTATTTACAATTTCCTTATACTCATTTTTGAATACATTTAATTCTACGATAAAAACAACAATTGAAGAAGAACCGCTAAGTGTGTACAAAACATTACAAAAATAAAATTATGGTCAACCCTTTAAAAGATATTAAAGTATTAGAATTTACTCATGCAGTGATGGGACCTTGTGCAGGTTTTTTAATGTCAGAAAATGGTGCAGAAGTCATCTTAGTCGAACCAACAAAGGGAAGTCCGACACGATTTTTAAAAGGCTTTGGAACTGGATATTTTTGGTATTATAATCGAAATAAAAAAAGTCTGGCGATTAATCTTAAATCAGAAGAAGGTCTTCAAATAATTTATGATTTAATAAAAGAGACTGATGTCGTTATTGAAAATTTTGGGCCTGGGACAATGGATCGTCTAAAGCTCGGATATGAAACTTTAAAAAAAATAAAGCCAACATTAATCTATTGTTCGCTCAAAGGTTTTTTATCAGGTCCATACGAAAAAAGGCATGCTATGGATGAAGTCGTACAGATGATGGGAGGTCTTGCTTACATGACTGGCAGAAGTGGTGATCCTTTACGCGCAGGAACATCTGTCGTTGATATAACGGGCGGCATGTTTGGTTATATCGGTATTTTGCAGGCACTGTATGAGCGCGAAAAAACAGGCAAAGGAAAATTTGTTAAATCAGCTTTATTTGAGACATGTGCATTTTTGGTGGGTCAGCATATGGCATATCAATCGCAAGTTGACTACCCTATTCCGCCGATGCCTGAACGTCTGAGTGCTTGGTCTATATATAAGATATTTGATACAGCTGATCATGATAAAATATTTATAGGGATCATCAGTGATAAACACTGGAAACGCTTTTGTCAAGCTTTCGCATGGGCCGACTTTGAAAATGATGTACGGCTAGAAACGAACAATGGTCGCATCGATGAAAGAGAGTGGTTTTTGCCTGAATTAAATAAAAGAATTAAATCATTTAGCAAAAATGATATTGTTCAAAAATGTGAAGAAGCTGATATTCCATTTGCCCCAATTTCGGAACCTTCTGACTTATTCGAGGATAAACAATTAAATATTGGGAACAGCTTATCAGAAGTAAAAATGAAAAATGGAGACATGGTGAAACTTCCAAAATTTCCTTTAGAATATGGTGGCGAGCGAACTAAAAAAATAAGCGATCCACCGGAAATCGGTGAACACACTCACACTATTTTAAATACATTAAATCATTCGAAAGAAGACATAGATGCACTCGTGAAAAATAATATTATTAAATGAGCCGATCAATAAATGTCAAATTATTAGCAAAGCTATTATTCTTAATTTTTAGCACAATTTCTTCATTTTCGCAAGAATTGAAGTTTACCGAAGCTGTTTATAATGATTGGATAAATATGCGCATCGGTGATGGAATTTCACCAGTATATTATCAAGGCGAGGCAGAAATTTACAGCTATCCAGAAGGTGAATTATTGGCTAAATCAATCGGTGTTGACATGGGATTTAAAATCGCAGTCACACCTGATAGCACTCTACAGTTATCCAGAAAAATATTCCTATATATTGATGCGGAATCTGGAGAAATTCTAGAATCATTTGGAGAGAAAAAGGTTAAACATATATTATTCCCATATCAAATGATAAGCTATGTGAGAGATAATGAAAAAATAAGAACTTGGGCTGTCCAAGGTTCGGGCAATAAGATAAGAACCATTGGACCTGGAATAAAACTAACAGCAAGAGAGAATGGTAATACGATAATTTATACAGCTCCAATGTTTATTAATCGTGTAAATACTGAATCAACTTATCAGATTTACGAAAATTATGATTTTATTTATTCACCTGATGCTAAATCAAACCAAGATAAATACCAAATTACCTGGAGCAGGTTTGGTTATTTACCCTCATTTCTAGGAGAAGGTCGTTCTATGAGTCATAGAATTTCCAGACGACTTGATAACTTTGAAGAATTAGATCCAAGATTAAAAACATATATTTTGAATCATGCACCTTTATGGAAAAAGCCTCCAATGAGTTTACAAGAAATAAAAGATTTACAAGAGAATAAAATTAAATATTGAAAACTAAATCTATCTTAAAAAAATAAAACAGAATTTAAATGAAAATATTACTAAATGCTATTTATTTAGCTGCTTTTATTTTAAATAGTCCAACTATAAATGCCCAGTTAATTCCGTTTACCGAAAAAGTATATAATGACTGGATTGAGATGAGAATTGGAAATGGCGATCCAGTATATTGGAGTTCGCATGGCGAAGTGTATACTTACCCAGACGGAGAAATGATTGCCAGGATGGTAGGTGTCGATATGGGAATTAAAATAGAAGTAACGCCGGATAGTATTTTACAGACATCCAGAAAAATATTTATTTATACAGATCCTGAAACAGGAAAGATATTAACAGAATATAATGATGTCGAAGTGAGTCATATTCAATATCCATATCAATTAATAAGTTATGTAAGGGATGACAACAGACTGAGAACATGGGTTGTCCAAGGTAAAGGAGATGATATCAGAGTCATTGGACCTGGAACTCAAATCACAGCTAGAAAATTAGGGAAATCTATTTTTTATTCAGCGCCTCTATTTTTAAACCTTGACACACCGAGAGGAAAATATCAAGCTTTTGAAAATTACGATTTCACGTATAATCCCTCAGGTCAGGAAGTTCAGGATAAATATCAAATATCTTGGATGAGATATGGAGATTTACCAAGATTTGCTGGCAAAGGAAAAGCGATCACTCACCTCATATCTCATAGAGTCAATACTTTCGAAGACCTTGATCCTGAACTCATTAATTATATACATACCAAAGCGCCCTTGTGGAAAAAGCCTCCAATGAGTCTAGACGAAATTCACTCATTACAATCAGAAAAGTAGAATAAAATAACCATGGCGAATTCAAAAAAAAAAGTAGAGATTTATTTAAAATTAGATTTAAGTAATCTAAATTCATCACCAATAACTTACATAAACGTTTATGCAAGAAACAAATAAAACAGCGAAAGAAATCTACTATGACGTCAAGGCTAATCCTGCGCGCAAACGGTTTGGGTTTGGAAATAAAGCCGCATTGGTCAATATAGATCTTCAGAAATCATACACCAGAACTGACTTATTTAAGACCGCCTATGAAAATGATCCCAAGCAAATGGACTATGTGAATGGTCTTGCCCAGCGATTTCGTCAGCTCGAGTGGCCTGTCGTCTGGACATTTGTGGCTTATGTAGATAGCGGAGAAGATGCTGGTATCTGGGGCACGCGAACCGATACTCCAGATAGCCTTCAGAATATTAAATATGGCTCTCTGAGATCAGAATTAGATGACCGACTAGATATCAAAAGAGAGACTGATATTATTTATGATAAAAAGATGCCTTCGCCGTTTTTTGAAACTCCATTGCAGTCACTACTTATTTGGCATAAAGTAGATACAATCATTTTCACTGGAGGTTCTACATCGGGTTGCATACGTGCAGCAGGTGTAGACTCATTATCAAGAGGTTATCGAACGATCATTCCTGAAGAATGTGTAGCCGACAAACATGAAAGTTACCACTATGCGAATTTGACTGATCTGTCATTAAAGTACGCTGATGTCATGGGTGTGCAGGAGGTGTTCACATGGTTGGATAATCAATTAGAATCTAAATCGTAATCAACAACTCGAATACTTATGAAAGAAGATCCTGGATATTATGATTATTGGCCTTATGAAAATCGTCCAAAAATAGAATGGCCCAATGGAGCACAAATTGCCTTCTGGGTCGCACCCAATATAGAATTCTACGAATTAAATCCTCCACCAAATCCTTATCGTAGCCCATGGCCACAACCACACCCTGCCGTACCTGGATATTCAATACGCGATTGGGGAAATAGAGTCGGTCACATGCGACAAATGCAACTGTTAGACAAATATGGAATTCGTGGTTCTGTCTCTTTGTCTTCAGCCTTGTGCGATCATCACCCTGAAATCATTGAATTATGCAAAGAGAGAAATTGGGAATTCTTTAGTCATGGGATATATAACACACGATATACATATGGGATGACTCCACAACAAGAGAAAGACACTATCAAAGACTCACTGGAAAGTATTTTCAAGCATACGGGACAACAATGTGCCGGGTATCTTGCTCCAGCTTTGTCTCATTCTGAGTATACTTTGGATTTGTTCGCAGAAGTCTCTTCAGAAATGTTTGGGGATGATGGCGGATTTTATTCTTGTGATTTATTTCATGATGATCAACCGACTCCCATACGATTGCGAAATAAGAAACGATTTGTATCAATCCCATACTCTTTGGAAATGAATGATACGATTGCATATTTAGTACAAAAAGTTCCTCCAAGACAATATGGTCAGGCGTTAAAAGCAAATTTTGATCGCCTTTATCAAGAAGGTGAACAAAGCGGTACAATCATGTGCATTCCTACGCATAACTATCAGGTCAGTTGTTCTCATCGCATAAAAGCTTACGAAGAAGCACTGGAGTACATCACTGGCCATAGCAATGTTTGGATAGCGACAGGACGCGAGATTGCAAGCTATTATTTGGAACACTATTACGATGATGCTCTACTTGATATTACCTCTAAATTAACTAAGGTATGAGTGAACCTGAATTAGATAAAGACTACCTGAAGTATCCACATCGCACTTATGGAATGGATCATGATCGATACAAATGGTCTATGCTTAAGGATCGACCGAAAATCAACTGGCCAGATGGCAAACGATTGGCCTTATGGGTAAACGTGGGTTTGCAGTTTTTTCCTCTAAATCAAAAGGGAATTCCCTTTAAAGTTCCTGGAGGAATGACAAAGCCGTATCCAGATTTGAGACATTTTAGTTTAAGAGATTATGGTAACAGAGTAGGTATCTATCGTTTCTTTAAGGCCTTTGATCGGTTTAATATTAAGCCAACTTTTGCAATGAATACGCGTATTGCAGAACGTATACCGTATCTTTTGAATAAAATAAAAGAGCGAGAAGATGAGATTATATGTCATGGATTTCACATGGACGCAATTCATTATGGAGGACAGGATAAAAATGAAGAATCCGAACTCATAAAGAGGTCTTTGGATACCTTAAGAACATTAAGTGGACAAGCCATAAAAGGCTGGTTAAGCCCTGCTAGAAGTGAATCCGACAACACGCCTGATTTATTGGCATCAAATGGTATATCGTATTTTTGCGACTGGGTAAATGATGACATGCCTTATCCTTTTACAAGCGCGCAAAGCAACTTGATTGCGATGCCTTTGTCAACTGAATTAGAAGACTATCATGTTATTTTGAATAATCAACATTCAGCAGAGTCTTGGGCAGAACAAGTCTGTGATGCCTGCGATTTTTTAATTAAAGAATCTAAAACTGAGGGAGGTAGAATACTCTCTTTGAATATTCATCCTTGGGTTTTGGGACAGCCGCATCGCATTGCGCAGTTGGAAAAGGTACTGGAATACGTGAGCACAAAGCCCGAAGTTTGGTCCGCATATGCTGGAGACATTCTTACGGCTTGGACAACCGATCAAGGCTGATACAAAGTTACTATATAGTTTTTATCCTATGGAGGTTTTAGACGCTATCTAGTTAAGACAAAAAGTAATAACTATTTCTTTTAACTAAGTGCTTTCAAAACTTCCTTAATCTTATCAAAGTCTGGTAAGCTCTTACCATCAGTCACTTCAGCATATTTTAAATTACCATCCTTGTCGATGATAAAAGCTGATCGTTTTGAAAAACCAGTTAATCCCATAAAATCATCTTCGAATAAGGTATCAAATGCTCTACTCACAGTCCGATTGAAATCAGAAGCCATCGTAAGTTTTAAGTCATTTTCGGCAGCAAATTTTTGTAGTACGAACGGAGAATCAACAGATACTCCAATGATCTCCGCATTTAACTCACTATATTGTGATTGGTCATCGTTAGCGACACACATTTCTTGTGTACAAACGCTTGTAAACGCCAACGGGAAAAATAATAAGACCACATTCTTACCTTTATAATCTGCATTTGTAATTGATTTTAAGTCTGTTGTAAGCAATTTAAAATCTGGGGCTTTCTCTCCTATTGTTAACATCATTTATGTTTTTAAATTATTTGAATTTATAAATCCTGGCTCTATATAAGTCCAACCAGAGATGATATGTCGTAAGTTAAGACCGATTCTTTTAGCGTCAGGATTTGTCCAAGTGTAACTGATTGATTTTGTATTAATGTCTAAATCTTTTATGCCCACATCATAAATCGCTAATTTCATGATAAAGATTGTATGGGCAAATACAAGTTGAGTTAGTTCGACTGTATACATTTTGTGATCAATGGGAATTTCCGTAATTCCACCCTGATCATGGATCTGTAAGTCACGTAATGATAACAAATCATCTGGATTTTCATGATCAGGTGGGTACTGAATCCATCCAGAAAAATACCGACATTTATAAAATATATATTCACTATTGGAATGATCATCTTTTATCATCTTGCTGTTTAGTCTCAACACATTATTTTCTAAAACAACACTCTCATCTTCCGCGCAAAATCCAGTATCGGTTTTGAGTAATGAAAAATTAGAATCACCAATACTCAATTGATCACGATCCAACTTCCACTCTTGATCATAAAGATGCACATTATGTTCTCTTCCTTCATAAACTGAAATTGTCCAGGAATTCTCGTTCAGATTTTTTATTTGAAAATGTAAATGCCGATGTTGACTTCCACTCTTGTTCTTATGCATTTCGTCCTCAGTATTTTCTTTCCAGTACTGTTGAAAGTTATTAAAACCTCCTTCGAATTGACTTGATATCATATCCATACCCTTTATCATTTTATGATTTCAAAAAACTCAAACCATGCACCACCAGGACTGACTATAGAATACAAATTTACTTTTCCGTAAGGTTCAACAATCATTTCTACAATATCAGTATTCAACTTAACACCATTAGCTACTACGAATTCCTTGTGCGCCTCAATTCCCGTAACTTCAACTCGATACATTAAAAACCCTTTATTGGGAGGAATGGCTTTTCTTGAAAAATCTTTCCCTGTAATTCCTTCGAATTCAACGATTTGGAAATCTACATCTGTGCCACCGTGAATGGAAAGAATCACTGCATTACATCTCACTTTATCAGCTAGATTAAGTGGCAAACCAAACATATTTTCTTGTGGCTTATCCTTAATGACAGAATATTCGGTCAGCACTTTGCAAGCTAGTTGGTCAACATAGAATGCTTTAGATGCAGCTAAGTTCTGTACAGTTAAAGATGTCTTATACACATGTGTTGGAAAATTTATTGGTGCAGTCAATTCCATAGGTGGCTGAAGTCGATGCGTAAAAGCGATAATCACATCATCATATCCTCGCATCAGAATATCATACAGTTTGAATGGTCCCATTTCTTGCAGCATCGGATCACTTAATCCATGCCAGCCCATTTGCCGTAAGGTCTCAAAATTCTCAGATACTTCATGCACTCTTAAATTGATATCCATGATACCACCAGTATCCCAGGGCTGCTGAGACGATCTGATGTAATCTTGTTGGACATTATTAAATTGCACTAATCGTAACTGACCATGTTGATAGTGATCTGATTGAATTAATATTTCATCACAGCTCACATCTTCCGCTAAAATCCAAGACTGTAAAGCTTTAGCATCTGTTTTATAACGCCCCACTATATTCCACCCACCATAGCCAACAAAAAAGTTTTCTGCTCTTTTCAAATCTCCTGTAGAGTAAATGACTTCCCTGATATTTACGACTTGAAATGCTGACATAAAGAATAAGTTAAGTATATTAATAGTTAATAAAGTTAATTAATTATAATGACATCTAAAAAAGATCATTCTCTCATTACAGGAACAGCCTTAGCCGCAAGCATCATTACGAATTGCTGGGAGCAAAGTCTTAGATTCTACACCCAAGCTTTAGACTATAAAACTGTAGATGAGGGAGCTCTATCAGAGAACCAGCGAAATGTATTTGGTAGACAATTGGGAAAATATGTTCTTCTAGGTCAAGATAAAGGCTCAGTCTTCCGATTAATAGAAACCGACGACAAAACTGCTGTTCCTGCACGACTCAATGCTCGACCTTGGGATCCTGGCTTATGTGTGATGGAGGCTGGCGTATCCAATGTAGATGATGTATATATGTCAATCATCCGAAATAGATTTGGCGTATTAGCACCACCGACTACGTTTTCTGTAGAAGGTCCAGAACCACTTGGCTATGTTGAAATGAGAGCAGTCTCCATATTAGCGCCAGCTGGCGAACAACTATTTTTGACACAAATAACAGAGCGAAAAGGTGGCATCCCATTATGGGAACAGCGACAAGACATTAAAGCTTTTCCATTGGGCAATGTGGTGATGTCAATGGAAGATAGAACTGCTCAAGAATTTTACGGATCTGTTTTTGGCCTCTATCCAGAAAACGATTTACTATTAAAACAAGAGAAAGCAGCTTTCATTATGGGCGGTCCATCAGATATGGGATTTGATATGTGTTTAATGGGCAATAAACAATACAAATCTGGAATGGAACATCACATTTATAAAAAACATAATCCTAGCTTCGATTTCAATATCTACCCTTGTGACTTTAAGAAAACAGGATTGGCATCCGCTTGTTGGAAAGTCGATAAATCTGAAGGTTTATCAGAAAATATTATTACTGCTGGAGGAGAGATTCTTGGCTCCATCGGATTACCGATTAGAGATCAAAAAGAACCTGAAGCAATTGTCTATCGAGGCCTGATTGGAGAGATTATCGAGCTAATAATTTAAGTGATAAAAAATAATTTAAACGGTAGTCTTTATCTACTTTCCTAGTAAAACCTGTGTATTCGGATTGTTCAGCTCAAGATCTATAGTCTTAATATTCTTTGATGCTGATGGTGTCAAAATGCAATAAATTATATTATTTCGCTACATTTAGGCATCAATAAGAACAAAATAAATAAGACTTATGAAACACTTTACACTCTTAACAATAATACTTTTATTTCTATCCTGTGAACCAGAATAATTCAAGGAAATTTGTCAATATGAAGAATATGATCGTTACGCCAGAAGTGCAGTGCTTCATTATACATATGGCGAATTTGAAGAGTCCTTAGCTGATTTTGAATCAGCTTTTAGTATAATCAAAGATGAAAATGAAAATGACTATTTCCATGCTGTTGCTGCGGCCTTAAGAATCGGAAAAGAAACAAAGGCGGGAGACTTGATCAAAAATGCCATATACTTTAAGAATGCGAATAAAGTTTACTTTGAAAACTTTGATGGTTTTGATATTTACAGAAATACAGAAACACTCATTTCTGTTCATAAGAATTACGACGAGTACTCTCAGGAATATAGAAATCAATTAAAACATCCAGCTATATACGACGAAATTGAAGCAATGATGGAAGCCGATCAAGCCGTCAGAGATGGCAATACATCGACAGAAGATATGGTCAAGCAAGACTCTTTAAACATAGACAGACTAATCGAAATTACTAAAGAACATGGTTGGCAAGAAAAGTCTTGGTCAATGCTATGGCACCAAAGTGGCAATCATACAGAAGATAATTATATTTGGAATTACTTCAGACCAGTGATAGATTCTCTAATAGTCACCTGCGAAATCCGCAAAGATTATTGGGTACAGTTCGAAGAGCATTGCCATTTTCTCTACAGGAAATCAGATCTATGGAATGTTTTGGAATAACTACGACTCCTATCCTCTCCATGATGTAGAAAATGTAGACAAGCGCAGAGACAGTGTTGGATTAGCACCTCTTTTTTATATGCATGAAGTATACAATGCTAATTTGCCTGAGGGGTATGTTAAGCCAATAAAACCGTAATATTTGTCAAATTTAAAGTTTTGGGTAGCTATCAATCATATTGATACTTTCCTAAGAATAGCAGAGGCAATGCACCTGCCACAAATGCAATCATGGCATAACCAAAAATAGTATTGTAACTACCAGTCATTGTAAATGATTTTGCAAAAAACCAAGGTCCAAATCCAGCGCCGATGGCAAAGAAACCATATAGCGCACCATAGATTGTACTATAATATTTCATACCGAAATACTTAGATACCAAATAGGCCATTAAGTCATATTCCACTCCTGCTGCAACTCCAATAATAAAGACAGCTGCCATCGCTGATCCATAAGATAATTCTGGAGACTGAAACATATAGCAAGCGATTATCGGAATCAAAAAGAAGACACAAGCAACAGCTGGCGCCCATAATTTATCAAGTAAATATCCACCAACGACTCTTCCGACAATCACTGAATATCCTACAACACTTGCAATAACCACTGCATCTGCTGCACCGATACCTTTTGTGCCTAATATTGTTTCAAAATTAGGAATGGGTCCGCCCACTGCAATAGATATTGGGATAAATGAAAATGCCAAAATCCAAAATCGATAATTCCTAAGTGCCTCACTCAATTGCATACCAGGCTGGTCTACTATTTCTTTATTTTCTAAGTAAGGCAAATCCTTTTTCATTCTTGCAATTTTATCTTGAACTTTCGGGTCATCTGTGTCTCGAAAAAAGAAGTACGCGAATGGCAAAGAAATCAATAATGGTAAAGCGGCCAAAGCAATATAAGCAGATCTCCAACCATAACTCTCAATAAAATGAGAAGCATATAATTTAGCAAATGCACCAAATAAACCAGTACCCAATAATGACATACCTAGGGCCAAACCTCTCTTCTTAAAAAACCATTTATTTACTGCCTTTGTCCACGTAATGGGTAATGTCCCAGAACCGAAAATAGCCAGACAAATCCATAGACCCAAATAAACAGTTTGGGAGCCATTATTAAGCGCGAAGGCCATAAATGCAAAACTAAATGTTATCACAGAAATTAAGACCATTCGCCTCACCCCTATTTTATCGTTTAAAAATCCGATCAATGGACTTGTAAATAAAGCAGTCAATGAAAATAAGCTTAAGGCAAACATTATCTGATCGACACGCCAACCGAATTCTTGAATGAAGGGTGCAACAAAAACTCCAATCGTATAAAAAGGCAGTGGTGACATACCTAATCCTACCCCCAAAGCTGCCGATGTCAAGACAGGCCAACCATACTTAAACTCTTTATACTCTGACATGCTACTAAATTAAATTTTAAATTCAAATCATCGAATCACCTTATCAACTATCATCACATCATCAATTCAACACATCAACTAATTTCTAGAAGGATGATCACTCACTTCCATATAAATACCATTTGGATCAAAAAATGAAACAGTTCTCAGATGGATTGAACTCTCTTTCTCAGGGCCAGGCACATACCAATCTACAGGTGCAGAAACAATTGTCGCCCCAGCTTTAACGGCTCTATCATGTACTCCTTCTATGTCATTCGTTTCAATGACAAGAATTGGTTCACACATTCTGACTTGATCCCGCTTTTCAAGTTCTTGAATCTCAAATGGAGACTTTATATATTGAAGAAGTCCTAATTTTCCCAGCTTCGGATCATTCGCTTGTAAGATAATCAAATGTACCTCTGCTTTATCTTTCGCCCCACTAGGTGGAAATCTGTAATCTGCATTCAAGACATCATCATACCAAATTGACCATCCAAATACAGAAGTATAAAACGCAGCAGACTCTTTTGCATTTCTGACAATAAACGTTGTACGCTTCAATACTCCAACATCTAGACCAACTTGACTCTCTTCCAATATTAATACAGTTATTTAATAATTAACTAAGTTAACTATTTTTTAGACTTATAGATCAAAACTATTTCCCAAACTGAAAAAACTCTTAATCAATCTTACATTCTAAAGTCAGTTTGAAGAAGAAAATAGTCATCTCTTGACATAATCCTTTCGATGCTCACACAGTTTTCAGCTTTACGCGAAAAATTGTAAGAGTAATCGCTCCGCGCTTTTTACAGAGCATCCGCCACTCTGAATCCCAATGAGTTAATAATCCCTCTATAATTGTTAACAGTTTTTAAATTCGCGGTATAATCTTTTAATCCAAAGAGATTTTAGACCACTAAAAATGACTAAGGTAAAAAGTGATAACTACAATTTTACAATCACTTTTCCACAACTTTTTCCAGCCAATAAATATTCAGAAGCATCTTTTATAGATTCGATTCCTTCAAAAATTGTTTGGTCTACTTTGACTTGTAAATCATCGTCTTCATACCATTGAAATAATTGTTGTCTGGCGGCTTCATGGTCCTCTTTGTACAAATGATTCATAAAACATCTCACGGAAGCTCCTTTCCAATATATACTTTCATAAACTCTCGGCTGAGATACAATTTCAAATTGACTATTTGACAATTCGCTAGCTACACCCATGACAATTAACCGGCCTTTGGGAGCAAGATTTTTTAAAAATAAATCAAACATTGACCTACCTACAGAATCAATGGCAACATCTATTTTATTCGCATATTTCTGTACAATAATGTCGTCAAGTTTTTCATTTTTGTAATCAATAATCTGATCACAACAAGTAAGGCTTGCTAATAGATGTTTCTTATGAGGACCGCCACAAATTGCGATGACTTTGCAGCCTCTCATTTTACAAAGCTGTGCTAAGATATGACCTAATCCTCCTGCCGCTGCCGAAATAACGACTGTTTCTCCAGATCTTAGTTCAGCTAATTTCTCTAAAGCCAATAAGGCTGAGACTCCTGTAGGACTTAGAGTCAGATGTTCTGGAGTCACAGCGGGGAATGTAATGACTTCATTCTCATTTACCAATTGATATTCTTGATATGCTGTTCCGACCTTGACTGTCCCTACAGAATCTCCCTTTTTAAACTTTGTTACCTTGTTGCCTACCTTGATGACTTCTCCTGCAGACTCTACACCAAAAACAAAAGGAAATTTTACATCAATATACGGAACCGCACCGCGATACAATTCGCGATCATATAAGGCATTAATCCCAACATATTTATTTTTGATTAAAACTTGAGTTCCTTCTGGTGCGCGGATTGATGATTCAATTAATTCTGTCGCTTGATGTATATCATCACTGAATTCTTTAATAACAAACTTTTTATTTTCCATAACTTCACTAATCATAATCAGGTTTAAAGGACAATAATCTTCCTTTTCAACTAAATTAAATGAAAATATAAACTTCGCCAGCATCTAGTTGTAGCCAGTTATACTGACCGTAGGTAGCTTTTAATGTTCCTTTTGACTCAGTCCCACCTGTTTTAGATATGACATTAATGGCGCCAGCTGCGGATCCTCTTCCATACAAAGTTGCTGCACTCCCGCTGACGACCTCTACTTTGTCGACATTCAAATCATTTTTAAACGAGGCATCAGGGACTATTTCAGTACTTGCGAATGTTCTGATTCCATCAATCATCAAAGCCGAACAAATGAAACCATTGATCGTCGCATCTGGAAATCGTCTAGTGAATATAAAATTACGCACTCTACCAGCTTGAGTTTGGACATATATGCTAGGAGCAAACCTGACCTGATCCACGAGACTAGTAGGAATCATCCGTTCAATTTCTTTTGCACTTATTGAGTCGACAGCAGTAACGGCTTCTATCCGTTGTATGGACTTTGATGTCGCAGTGACAAATACTTCTTCAAATACATTTGCAATGGTGTCTAATACCTCATTGAGTTGTCCACCAGTTCCTGCATTCATTTCTTTACTCTGAAGTCCAGTGAAGCTAAACACCAAAGTAGCACCTTCCGATATATTTAGACTATAACTTCCATCTATATCATTTCCTGTTCCAGTGTTCGTTCCTTTATCTGCTATTGTTGTACCTAAAATAGGAATTCCATCTGCGTCTGTAACTATTCCAGTTACAGTGACCTGTGCCACAACACCTGTTACATCACTCATCGACAGAATAAGAAAGAAGAATTTTAGTACATCTTTCATAATTTGACTTTTAAGTAAATTGAGCACTCATGTGTACCATTGAATTAATTGTAGATTTATATCTGATAATTTCATTTTTTCTTCTCTATTTTCATTATGCTTGATAAGACTTGACCACGCACTTAATAAATATTCCCCACTCATTTCTGGGATGGGTCGAGGAGCTAAATCTTGATCTATACTTTGAGTAACTTCGTTTGACATTGGTTTTTCGATTTTGAAATCTTCACTATTGTACCTGTCGTCGGATAAAAATTTTTCTCGAATACAATCCATCATTTCAGTAAAACGGCTTTGTCTATCAGCGGAAATATCTGCTTGTCCTATGTTTGGGTTTAAATCATACTCAAATATCCTATCAGTATATTTCTTTAAAATACTTCCTTTCCATCTTAATACTGTCGTGGGACAAGTCAGCTCTTGGATGTAATCTATTTTCTCATGATGAAAAGCCGCTTTGTACGCAATGTAATAGTCCGCTCCTGCAAATAAATAATCCATAGCAATAGAGTGTAACATCTCGACAGGAGGAGATGGGACATTTAATTTATGTGCCTCATCTTGGAAACACCAAGGAAAATATTTAAATAAATTACTCACCATTTCCCATAATTGGACTAAATGTGATCCATCTTCTTTTGGTGTAAGGTCAGGAAAATATGATTTGAGGATATCTGCTCTTTCTTGATCTGTAAAATGTGCACTGTTATCTAAAAATATATGTCCGACTTGATTTGGATATTCAATACCGTAGCGAATGGCTAACTGAGCGCCTGTCGCTGAACCATAGATGGCAGGTCGATTTATACCCAATTCGTCAAATGCTTTACGAAAGGTATTTACGTAGTCCTTCATCGAAGGATTTTGGATAGGAAGTTTTTCTGAGTGTCCATATCCAGGTGTATCTGGACAGATAACAGTAAAATGATTAGCTAAAATGCTGGCAAAAGAATGCATCATTTTTGAGCTATTAGGAGAAGGATGAAATAGTATTAATGCTGGACCTTTTCCATATATTCTCAAATGTAATTTCTGAGGAACATGCAAAATGCATTGTGTAAACATAGAAAGTTATATTCATAAAATTAGTTAATTATATTAACTATTAAAAATATTAACTAATTTATTTACTTTTGAATAAATGTATTTTCACGATTAAACATAAACAATGATAAACACAAAAGCTGTCCTTGCATCCAGACCGGAAGGAATGGTTAAAGAGTCAGATTTTAAAATCGAAACAGAATCAATACGTGACATCGGAGAAGGAGAAATCTTAATTCAAGTCAAAACGCTGTCTCTCGATCCAGCTCTAAGAGGATGGATGAACGCAGGGACTACCTACATCAAGGGTGTTGAAATTGGAGCTGTCATGAGATGTTTTGGTGCAGGAGAAATCATAGATTCTAAGCATTCAGATTTTCAAACAGGGGAGTTTGTCACTGGCTTATTGGGTGCTCAGTCATTTTGCATTTCTGACGGAAAAGGATTAGCGAAGTGTGATTTAGAGAAAGGTCCCCTTAGTTATCATCTTGGTGTATTAGGTATGCCAGGGATGACTGCATATTTTGGCCTTTTGGAAAAAGGAAAACCACAATCAGGAGACACAGTATTTATATCTGGTGCTGCTGGAATCGTCGGATCTACTGTTGGACAAATTGCAAAAATAAAAGCTTGTACAGTTGTGGGTACAGCTGGAAGTGATGAAAAATGCAAATACCTAATTGACGAGTGTGGTTTTGATTTTGCTATAAATTATAAAAAAGAAGATGTCGATCAGGCTTTAAAAAAACATTGTCCTGATGGAATTCATATTTTCTATGACAATGTGGGCGGCCCATTACTTGATACAGCATTATTAAATTTAGCAAAGGGAGCACGAGTTGTGATTTGTGGAGCAATTTCTCAATACAATAAAAACCCTAATTACGGACCACATAATTATATGAAAATTGTTACCGCTAGAGGATACATAACCGGAATCATAGTATTTGATTTTATTCAAGAGTATCCAAAAGCTATAGATGATATTTCTTCATGGTTAAGCTCAGGTCAAATGAAAACCAAAGAGCATTTTGTCGAAGGAATTGATGCCTTTCCAAACGCATTGCTCATGTTGTTTACTGGTGATAATTTTGGAAAATTATTATTAAATATTTAAACATACACACTGGATACAGCGGCATTAAATAAGGACGTTCCTGACACAGGCATAAGCGGTGTGTATGAAATTTGTTATGGAACAGATGATCCTAATTTCGCTATTAAATATTTTGCAGAATTCGGATTTCAGGTTGTCGAAGAAGCACAATTTTCGAACGAACAAGCAGCTGAGCTTTATGGACATTTGTCCACATTAAAATCCATTAGATTACAAAATGGAAAAATTGATAGTCATGGATTGATCCGTTTATTGGTATGGGAAACGTTAAAACATGATCTCGGAACAATGAGTCCTCCTAGAGCAATTGGACAGAGACTCGCTGTGATGAAAACAAATGACATCTTCAGATTGCAAGACGTCTTTACCGTAGATCGACATGCTGGTCAACAGTGGGCAATCACAGAACCTATTGCTGATGATTTATTTGATTTGGATGGCGGTAAAAAAGATTTGTTTAATCGACCGATCATAGTCAGAGAAAACGCAGTCTATGGATCTTTTTTTAATCATATTTTTTTTCAACGCTATGGGTATCATATAGAAGGTTATGGAACGATTGATCTAGATACTCGTCTACAAACAAGTGAATTCACCCATCACGATTTTTTTATCAAAGGAACGTCTCTTGATCAAATAGCATATCTTTCGACTGCGCTAGGTTTACATCAAGAAGCAGAACCAGCAATCGATGGAGAGTGGCAAAAGGGACCTAAGGCAGTCTTCAAATTACAAGCTGGAGAAGGACATTGGTATCAAGGATTTGTCTCTCCCAATAATATTTGCGGTAAGCTAAAAATGTTTATTCCTACAAATACTGTAGAAGATAGATCATCGATTCAGGAAGTTGGAGCTAGAGGAATCACCCTTCATACTTTTTATACTAAAAAACTAGAGATGGTGCATTCTTTGGTGATGGAGCACGATTTAAATCCGACATCTATTTTAAAGAATGAATTTAACGAACAAAGTTTTACTTTTACGTGTCCTGCCGGTTGTAGCTGGCAGATTATAAAGAAGCAAAACATTGTACACAAACCAGTCACAGAGCTAAAATTTGAGTTGACTAAAAGATAAAATATGTTAGAGAAAAGTTTAGAGACATCGATCTTGTTGGGCATATATGAAACTGCAATTAAGTTAGTAAGTAAAAATTTAGAATTTGTACAAAAAGCTGGCTTGTCAAATCAGCAATGGGTGATTCTAATTCATTTGGCAAAAGATCCCAACTTGCCTTATCTCATCAGGGAGAAACATGAAAACCCAATGATGGCATCAGAACTAGCAGAGTCTATGGGAGTCACCAGAGCGAATATCACAAATCTGCTCAGTGTACTCATGAATAAAAAATTGGTCAAACAAACTGAAGACAAATTGGATAGACGGATTAAAAGACTAGTCCTAACGCCAAAGGGCGTAAAGCTGATAGAAGACATGCAACCAGAACGTTTGGAGTCGAATAAAAACCACCTAAAAGGTCTGAGTAAAGAGGAAAAAAATCAATTCCTTTCCTACCTTCAAAAAATAACTGATAACATTATGAAGTCCTAAGTCAATGACTAAAGTAACAGATTATATCGCACTGGCAATGCAAATCCCATGCTATGCTGTGAATAAATATAATGGTCGAGACGAGACTAGGGAGGCCATGAATCAAACTGTACATAGATTAGCTAAGCAGATTTTTGGAGCTAAGAAATTCATAGGTCCATATGTCAAACTTGTAGTCTTGCCAGAATATTTCTTAACTGGTTTTCCTACTAGAGAAAGTATATCAGAGTGGTTAGACAAGGTGTGTATTACAAAAGACGACAAACTATTTGAGTCACTCGGAGATATTTGCCAAAATGAGAACATTTTCCTGTCGGGAAATTATTATGAAGCAGATATAAACTTTCCTGAGTTTTATTTTCAGTCAAGTTTTATTCTTGACAACGCAGGCAAAATGATTTTGAATTATCGACGCTTGAATTCTATGTACTCTCCTACTCCACATGATGTGCTAGATAGATATATAGATTTATATGGTTATGAAAGTTTATTTCCAGTAGTCGATACAGAACTTGGAAAGCTTGCTTGTGTGGCTTCCGAAGAAATACTTTACCCTGAAGTCAGTCGCTGTCTCATGATGCGTGGTGCAGAAGTTATTTTGCATTCATCTTCAGAAGTGGGGAGCGCTCTTCCTTCGAAAAAAAATATAGCAAAGCAAGCACGGGCCATTGAAAATATGGCCTATGTCATCTCAGCTAACTCCGCTGGAATGATTGATAGCCTTGTATTAGAAAATAGCACAGACGCTCACTCTCAAATTATTCACTACGAAGGTCACAAATTATGCGAAGCCCTAACAGGTGAAAGTGTTGTGGCCAATGCGAACATTCACATAGAAGCACTTCGAGAATATCGATCTAGAATGTCTATGAAAAACTATATTGCCAGACAGCGATTTGAATTATATGCAGATTCTTATCGCAATCATTCGTTCTATCCACCAAATTCTTTTGGTGCGGGGAAACTAGAAAAAAGCCTATTTAGGCAGATTCAAACAGACACGATACGTCGGTTAAAGGATGATGGAATTATTTGAGATATAGGATTTATTCATTATTGATTGATTGTGGGCCTATTTTGATAAATGCTATTATTTCATGTCAAGTTTCAGTCTTATATTAAAAATTGATTTTAATCTTGTACCCACAACTTATTACCTGCAGTTAAACTATAAACACCGAAACACTCAAAGCAGAACAAGATTTCGTTATTTCAAAATCTAAAGTTAATACTTTTATAACCTCGTCATATTTATTCAATTCGGACGGCTGAAAATGCCTAAAGTTTTTTCTAAAATCTCTCTTTCATATTCTAAGTCTTTGACTTGCCTACAAAGTAGTTTAACCTCTTCGAATTCTTCTGAAGACGTACTGCCATTTGACTTGTTTGAATCTCTACGCTAACGATAGATTAATTGATCACTTATTCCAAACGAAGCTGCAAGCGAGAGGACACTCCGCCCATCATTATGAATGTTTAGAATATTCGAATTAAATTCCGCATCATAACGTCGACGCTTCTTTGATTCTTGATCTTTCATACGAACAAACATTTAAGATAGGTTTGTGTCCTTATTGTCTAGACCATCTCATATACCAGAAATTAGATACATATCAACGACTACTTCTTTTAGTTTAAATGAGCTAATGCTTCCATTGTAATTCACCATCTTTTTGTACCATTGCTTTATAATTAATTAATGACTTAATAATTTAGAGACAAATGAATATAGTGAAAATGAGATATAGCCTAATTGGAATTCTAATCATGTTTTATCATATCACATTTGGCCAAGACAATTATCACACGGTTTTGCAGCAAAGTCTATCTGAAAATTTTAACTTAGAAAATGGTGAATGGGTCTTTTCCGACAATGAAGAAGAGAACCAAGGCAACAGCTATAATTATGGAGCTACAGACTTGATTCCTTTAATGGTTGACAATCAAGATTTTACACGTGTTTCAAATATATTAAATGAAGAAGAAGGAAATTTTTCCTATGATAGCGGTTGGGGAATTGCAAATACGAATAGTATTAATCAAGGCGATGTATGCTTACTAATCATTAATCTTCGAAAGACAAATAATGTCAATGACCTGGGTAAAGTAACAGTTAATATCCAAGCAAGTGATAATTCTGAATTTGAGGAAGCTGTTATCATTCAGTTAGAAGAGCAGTGGAATCAGTATCTCATACCATTTCAAGCTAACAAACCGTATCAAGCAGGCGAACTTATAGCAGCATTAAGTTTGGCTTGGGAAATTCAGGAAATAGAAATTGCAGGAGCCACCATGCTTAATTTTGGAAGACAATATAACCTAGTCGATCTACCCTTAATTATCCATAATGAAAGATACGGAGGATATAAAGCTGATGCGCCGTGGCGAGCTGCAGCAGCTGATCGAATTGAACAAAATAGAAAAGCAGATTTAAATATTGAGATATCCGATATGAATGATAATCCAATATCAGATGTAAGGGTATCAATAGAGATGATTGAGCATGAATTTAAGTGGGGAACTGAAATTAGATTAGATAGATTTCCAGGAAACCGACTTGAAGACCCTGTATTTCAAAATAGACTTTTAGATATTGATGGACAAGGTCATACATTAAATTGGGTGACTCCTGGAGCATCATTAAAATGGCCTGGCATTGAAGAAGGATGGATTGGCACCTTTGATGAAAAAGTAAATGCTCTTAGATGGCTTAAAGATAATGATTTCAAAATTAGATTCCATACCCTAGTCTGGCCAGGCTGGATAAATGCGCCATTTGATATTGAAGAGAATGCAAATGACCCACAATACATCATTAATAGAACAAATGAATGGATTAACTTCATCTTGACTCATCCTGATCTTCAAAATATATTTGATGAGTGCGATGTCTTAAATGAGACAACGACAAATAGGGATTTTGAAATGTCATTTTCAGGTTATAATTCTTATGTTACTGGAAGGGAATATTTTGTTGATGTTATGAATCAAGTTTCTAATTTAGTCCCTGATTTACCTCAGGTCATTAATGATTATATCACCATCAGTAGTCAACAAAAAAAAGGTGAACAATATGATTTCTTAAAAAACACTATTCAAGAATTAATTGATAATAATACAGACCTAAATGGTATCGGCTTTCAATCACATCTTAATATATTTCCAAATTCAATTTATGAAATAGAAGAGATTCTTAATGACTTTACTCAATACAATGTCCCATTAAAGATCACAGAATTTGATTTTCTTGATTCGAGAATGGACCCAGAATTAGAAGCGACCTATTTAGATGATTATCTTACAATGTTATTTAGTATACCTGAAGTTGACATGTTTATATTTTGGGGTATTTGGGATGGTAATCATCAATTCGATAGTGGTAATCTTTTTTATGAAGACTGGACGCCTAAGCCGGCAGCAAGAGTCTTTTTTAATAAAGTTTTCGATGATTGGTGGACAGAAGAATCAGCCTCAACAGCAGCAAATGGTATTGCATCATTTCGACCATACAAAGGCCGTTATCAAATTAAAATTGAGCATCAAAATGAAGAGATCATTGACACAATCTCAATTACAGAAGACAATTCTATTTCCTATACTGTTGATCAATCTACACCGACACATGATGAGTATCAAAACCCAGTTATACATATATTCCCTAATCCTGTCGCAAATCTCTTGACAATTAAAAGTCATATAGAACTTACTGGAATAAAGATTTATACCATAGATGGGAGCTTAGTTTTGAAACAGGAAAATATCAATAGTCGAGATATCAAAATAGATATTAGTTCTTTCCAGACTGGAATTTTTATCTTAGAAGCTCAATCTGGCAAAAAGGTATTTACAAAAAGAGTTGAATTTCATTAGCACTTTTCCCTGCTGAAGCATACAGGATTTTCTTTTGATCTAATATGTGCTTGCAGCTATAATATAGGTTCAGTATTAAGATCTACATTTTTGTAATTAACATCCTACCATCGTCCCTATCCTAAATTCAAAAGCTTGGTTTACAAATAAATCATCTTTAGTTTGTATCATGATCGCCTACGAATTCATGATCGAAGTTCCTTATCAGTTTTTTGAATACTGAGTTTGTTAAGCGAATATACTTCATCTCTTTTTGACACAACCTGTCCGTTTAAATCGATGTTATAGCGTCTAGGGAGCTATGGCGTTCTATTTAGCGCTATGTAGAGACGCCCATTCTTAAAATTAATTTCATAGCTTTTTTATCTTAGGTTGAATCTTAAAGTCGACAGGAAAGAACAGGTACATATTTTAAACCGAAATCTTGGATAAAGTTAAATTCGTATTTTCACTTTAAAGCTATCACGGATTTGAAGATCATTTATGTTCAGCCTAAATTTGTTGTCATGTAAATCTATGAGATTCAAGTTTTTGAGTTGGTTTAACTCAGTAGGTACTTTATCAAAGCTATTTTTATTTAAATATAAAGCTTCTAATTGTGTAATGTTCAAAAGGTTTTGCGGTATGCTATTTAAGTTGTCATTCTCGAGATGTAATACCTTTAGGTTAGGTAGATCTTTAATTGCGCTAAGGCTTTGGTTTACATCCATTTCCTTCTCATCATTAAGATAGATCTCTCTTAAATTTTCTAATCCTGCAAAAGACTGCGGCAATAATGTAAAATCGTTTCCGCTTAGATCAAGAACTTTAAGATTTTTGAGATTACCAATATCAGATGGTATTTCTTTTAGGTGGTCATTTCTCAAACTTAAATATTCGAGGTTCTCAAAATTCGCCCAATTACTATCGGAAAGCGTAGTAAAAGGATTGCTGTCAAGGTATAAAGCTTCTAGTTTGTTGAGACTTAATAAAGAAGTGGGTATACTTTTTAAATTGTCATTCTCGAGGTGTAATATTCTTAAGTTGGGCAAATCTTTAATTGTATTGAGACTTTGGTTTACATCCATTTCCTTCTCATCGTTAAGATAGATTTCATATAAATTTTCTAATGCTGAAAATGATTGTGGCAACATTTTAAAATCGTTTCCGCTTAAATCAAGAACTCTAAGATTTTTAAGATTCCCAATTCCAGAAGGTATTTCTTTTAGATGATCATTTTTTAAACTCAAATATTCCAAATTTTGAAACTTATCCCAAATGCTATCGGGAAAAATAGTTAAATCCTGATTACTTAAATTTAATCGGTAAACTAAATTCGGAACCTCTAATGCATCTTCTACGGAACTATATTCTTTTTTTTCTCCGGAAGACTCCGAAATGATTTGGGCAGATATTTGATTAAACGGTAAAAAATATAAGAACGCTACTAATAAATTGATATGAAGTAAGTTTTTCATTTTTATATTTTAAAGAGTGAGTAAAAAAACGCTTAACAAATGCCTAAGACAAATAAGCTTTTATAGTAATTGACAACATTAAAAATAAAAACCTCAAAAAATGCTATTAATAAGATCTTTTAATTAGATAATAAAACAAAAGTTATATCAAAAAGTTTGTTAATAACTATCAAATCTCAACTATATTTCTTGAAGCAATTTTTCGCTAAACTACGATAATTATCTGCGCCAATGACCGATTGTAGCCTACGAATCAATCATATCTAGCGCACTCGCCATACATCCCTTTTTCTGAAAACACTCTTTCTGGAATTCTTATATACTCTATTATAAAAAACATGAGGAGTCTGACATGATCATGCGCTGTTATAGCCTTGCTTTCATCCATATAATAGATTCATTCGGTGTCATGATTGAGCGCTCACTCTTTTTAAAGTCTTTTATGTTTCGCGTTACACGATTGATCGCTCTAAAATTAGTCTATCAAGGATAAGACCGATAGGTTCTGACTTAAAGTCAGAAATTGACACAACGAATTGTATCAATAAGGAGTGAACTGCAATCATCGGCTTGCAGCTTAGTAGTCTTATTTTCCAAACTAAAGTCTAAAGCTAAATAAGGTAGACGATTGGCTAAGAATTCGACTGCGATATTTATATCTGCCTGCCCGGCAGGCCAGGTCTGGCATGACTGGAAAAAGCCGAAGAGAAAAAGTAAGAATCCCATACAGTAGGAATTAGAAAAGAAATCGCTTATCCGTGGAAAGAACGAATGAACCCAAAGGGTAGATGTCCGGAAGATAATTAATGGAGTGAACCGCTAGCGGGTGGGCTGAAAGAATGGGTGGATGGGCAGTGGCTAAAAGTCCAATTCTAGATGAAAGATTGATCTCGAAGAGAATATTGCCAACGGCAATATAGGAAGAGAACCGAAAGCAAACCTATAACGGAATTATGATATGTGGTGTATCCCGATGCGTATGCCATCATCATCATGTGTTGAACTAAACACCTATCGGAGTAACTTCCTTCTCTCTCTTGTCAAAAGACTTTTCACATCTTAGTTAGTTACTTAACCATAAAACACTAAGACATGAAAAGTGTAAGCACAACCCTTAATAAGGATCAATTAAAAAGTACAACAATCTTAGGATGTATTGTCCATTACTATGCCGATGATAAATCGGATGATAGTTGAAGGTAGGTCTAAGCAAACCATCACATCCTATGTTGCACCTCCTTGAGGAGACTCCACAAATGCTTTCTTAAAATTTTATCAAACCCCTTTAACAAAAACTCTTCTAGATTACTGACCATATTTCGATTGTCCCACACTCGATTTTGGTTATGCATATCTACGATTCCGTCAGCTAAAATATCAATAGTTATATATCCGGTAACCACAAGAGCATTAAAATCAGATTTTAGTCTCTAGCATTTATACATTATTCCCAGGAGATAAATACTAGACCAAATGGTGGTTTGGGAATATGTTACACAGTATTTTGTATGATATCAAGGCGTAAAACATTGTAAATTACATGTATTCGCGAGTATTATCAACGATGAAAGCTAGCAAAAGATAAAGTCAAACGTCCCAAAATGAATTCCATTTGGTACAGACCAATAAATTGACAGGTTGTTTATAGATTCTAAAAATAAATTTGGTTGACAACTGAAGAATCTGCGATGTAGCTCAACTACTTTTTTCTAATACCATATCCCATAAAAAGTAGATATGCAAGCCAAGTAGTATATCAAAACGATTAGTAAAATTAGTAGTTAATAAGATTAATGATTAATATAATTAATCGTTAATTATCTTAATGGTTAATGTAATTAATCAAAATATTTTACTAAATTTATTAGTGTTACAGCAATTATTCAATTATGAATTTTACAAAATATCTATCAAATGAAACTTATAACGATTTTTAACAGACTCTCAATATTGCTAGTATTTACTAGTCTGTCCGTTACCAATTTTGCTCAAAATGTTATTTCTGGTGTTGTGAAGGGAAATGATGGGGAAAGCGTTATAGGAGTAAATATTCTTGAAAAAGGAAGTGATAATGGAACAGTTACAGACATTAATGGTAACTATTCTATCACTGTCGGAGACGATGCAACTCTTATTTTTAGCTATATTGGTTATTCGACTATCGAAGAAAATGTCAATAACCGCTCTGCGATTGATGTTACTTTAAATAATAACGACCAAGTTTTGCAAGAGGTATTTATCTCTGCTACAAGTAAACCGATTCGAAGAATCGAAGCAACGACCGCAATCGAATTAAT
>Ga0114957_1000881_pt1 | contig 36202 bp, 6 predicted proteins | sample BantaG_FD_87175 | JGI IMG/M metagenome (GOLD analysis project Ga0114957, IMG submission 87175) | Marine algal microbial communities from Bantry Bay, Ireland - BantryBay_4 metaG | ecosystem: Host-associated > Algae > Red algae > Unclassified | place: Bantry Bay, Ireland | collected 2014-11-21
AGGAACCAATAACTGTTTTGAATGTGATCTAAATGCTACGCCAAATGAAATTTGTGATGGGCTAACAGAATACAATGTAGAAGTCGAAATTACAGGAACAGGAACTTACACCATTGATGATGGACAAGGAACGGTAACAACAGGCGAAACAGCAGGAACATCTACATTTGGACCATATGAAAACGATGAAGCTTATGCAATAACGATAACAAGCGAGGCTGACCCTGAATGTTTCCAAGAAGTAACAGGAACCAATAACTGTTTTGAATGTGATCTAAATGCTACACCAACTGAAGTTTGTGACGGGCTGAATGAATACAATGTAGAAGTTGAAATTACAGGAACAGGAACTTACACCATTGATGATGGACAAGGAACTGTAACGACAGGTGAGATAGCTGGTTTGTTTACATTTGGACCATATGCCAATGATTCTGCTTATTTTATAACAATAACAAGTGAGGCTGATCCTGACTGTGGTGATATTTTATCAGGAACCAACAATTGTTTTGATTGTGATTTAAGTGTAACAGCTGATGAGGAATGTCTTGACATTAATACTTATGAAGTGTTCATTACCATTACAGGTTCTGATAGCTATACTTATACCGATCTTAATGGAACCAATGTAACAAGTCAAACTGCTGGGACATATAGTATAGGAATTTTAGAAAACAACGATGAATACAGCATCACAGTTATCAGTGAATCAGATGAAACTTGTACTGATACAGTTTTTGGTTCTAATGATTGTTTGGTTTGTGATTTTAATTTAACTACAATAGAAAACTGTCTTGATATAAATACCTACGAGGTAGTTGTCACAGTAACGGGAGATACAGATTATACTTTGACAGATCAAAATGCTGCTGAGTACATGGATGTGCCAGCGGGTGATTATACTTTTGGTCCTTACCAGAATGATGAGCCTTACGGTATTCAGGTCGTTGCATTGGTAACTGGAGAATGTATTGAATCGGTTTCTGGTATATTCAATTGCTTTGAATGTGATCTGTCTGCTCAAGTAATAGAAGAATGTCAGAACTTTGATTTTTATGATTTATCATTAAGTATAAATGGTTCTGATACTTACACCATAACAGTACAAGAAACAGGAGAAACATTAACAAACATCAGTGCTGGAACAGTACAAATTAATCAATACGATAGTGGAACCAATTTAACCATAATTGTTAGTTCGGATTCTGACCCTAATTGTTCTCAAACTTTAACGGCTGGTTTGGTTTGTATACCAGATTGTGATTTGTCTGTTGATGGAGATGTTGATTGTATCAGTTTTGAAGAATTTGAAGCAATCCTTTCCATTACAGGAACAGGAACTTTTATTGTTAATGATGGAATAAATGCGCCTGTAACAGGTGTTGCTGGTGGTACTTATTCTTATGGACCATATCCTTCAGGAGCAAATGTAGATATAGTTGTTACCAGTGAATTTAATGAAACTTGTGTTGATGGAATAGCCGTATCTGCCAATTGTATTCCTGATTGTGATTTGGTTGCCGCTCCACAAACGACTTGTGTAGGCTTTGATTCTTATGAATTATTTGTAACCATTGCTGGAACAGGAACCTTTGTGATTTCTGATGGTGTAAATACACAAGTTGGATTGACGAGTGGCACTTATTCTGTTGGAATCTATGACAATGATTCTACTTATAATGTATCTGTTGTCAGTGTATTGAATCCTGAATGCCAAAGCATTTTAACAGGAACAGATAATTGTACTCCTGATTGTGATTTAAGCATTAATACAACAACAACTTGTCTGGATTTACAAAGTTACCAAGTGGAGGTAAGCATTTCAGGAACAGGAACCTTTATTTTAGATGATGGACAAGGTATTGTGCAAACTGGTCTTTCAGTTGGCACTTATCTTGCTGGACCTTTTGCAAGCACAGCAACTTACACCGTTTCGGTAGTCAGTGAATTAAATCCTGATTGTAACGAACAAAATACAGGAACAACAGATTGCTTCCCAGAATGTGATGCTTTATTATCAGCAGTGGAAATTTGTGATGGCAATGACGCTTATAATGTAGAAGTTACTTTGTCTGGTTCGGGAACTTACATTTTAACAGACGGAATCAATCCTCCACAATCAGGAGTGAGTGCTGGAACCTTTATTGTTGGTCCTTACACTAATAATCAAACATATACCATAAGTGTAGTTAGTGAAATTGATGCTACTTGTACCTCTACCACTTCTGGAACGAGAGACTGTTTCTCTTGTGATCTAAGTGTAGACGATTCGACAGAATGTATCTCCGATTTTGAATACAATGTCATTCTAGCAATTACAGGAACTGGTTCTTTCAATATAACAGGTGGTTCAAATGGAACACAAACCGCCAATGGTGGAGAGGTAATTACCATTGGTCCTTATTCAAACAATGAAGTATATAATTTACAAATTATCTCTACTATTGATGATGAGTGTACGTCTTCTGTTTCGGGAACTTCAGATTGTTTTACTTGTGATTTAAGTACACTAGTAACTACTGAATGTGTGGGAATAGATCAATTCCAAATAAACATTACTTTAGATGGTACTGGAACATATGGAGTTACCAATGAATTTGAATCTCAAATATTGCTTGCTGGTACTTATGTTCTTGGACCATACCCTACCAATGCCAACTCATCGGCTACTGGTCAAATTGAAATTTTAAGTGTAGAAGATATAAGCTGTTTTGAAACCATTCCTTATCAAGTAGAATGCTTTGGAGATTGTGCACCTAATTTAACAGCAACGGCAATTTGTCAAACAGAAGGTTTGAACTATGATATTGAAGTCAGCTTTGACGGTCAAGGAGATTACACCATTTTAATAAATGGAATAGAAGAAAATGCAAGTGTTGTAGCTGGTACTTATGTGTTTAGTTCTTTTCCTTCAGGTTCAAATAACATTGTTGAATTAATCAGTAATGTTTCTGGAAACTGTATTGAGACGACTACTATAACAGAAACTTGTTTTGTATGTGATTTAGAGGTAGATCATGAAACCGTTTGTGACGGGTTGAGTGAATATTTCGTTGAAGTGACTGTAAATATTGATGGACCTTTTACGATTACAGACGGCATTGCCACCTTAAATGATCAAGTAGCTGGAACCATAACTTTTGGTCCGTATAACAATGATGAAATTTATAATATAACTGTATCAAGTTCTATTGACGGATCGTGTACAGAGACCGTTTCAGGAACAGAAGATTGTTTCAATTGTAATTTAAATGTGATAACGAGTACAGATTGTATCAATGATGATTCATTTAATATTCTGGTTTCAATAACAGGTAATGGTACTTATACAATTAATGATGGTGTGAATCCTGTGATAGCTGGAGTTGTTGCTGGAAATCGTGTTCTTGGACCTTATCCTAATGGATCTTATCAAATTTCAGTACTAAGTGAAATTACAATTGATTGTGGACAAGTTGTAACTGTCTCAGATGATTGTTCAACTCCTTTTGTATGTGATTTAATTCCTAGTATTGTCGATATTGTTTGTTTGGATGATGAAACATACAATGTTGTTTTAGGTTTATCAGGAACAGGTGGATTTGATATATTTTATAATAATAATATTCTAGAAAATCAAATAGAAGGAGAAATAATACTTGGACCATTTAACAGTGGTGCATACAATATTGATATAACAAGTGTAAATGATTCAACTTGTGCAGTAAGTCATGGTGGAAGCTTTACTTGTATTGTTGATCCGCCCTGTGAGGTTTCTGCAAATGTAACACCGCTTTGTTTGGTTCCTGAAGAATCTTTCCAAGTGGTAGTTGAATTAGTTGGAGAAGGTACTTACACTGTTTCGGATGGCGTAAATGCTCCTTTGACAGGCCAAACTGCTGGTATCTTAACAATGGGACCAATTCCTGTTGGAAATTATAGCATAAATATTACCAGTGAACAAAATGGAGATTGCATATTTATTTCCGAAGGATTTGAAAGCTGTCCATTAGATCCAAACTGTGATCTTGCAGTTGCCTCCTTCCCAACTTGTATAAATGATGATACTTTTGAAATAGAATTAGAAATTTCTGGAAACTCTACTTATACTATTTTTGATGGAATAAATACTCCGATTACAAATGTTGTAACTGGTACTTATACCGTCGGTCCATTGCCAACAGGTCAATTTGAAATTGTCGTTGCAAACAACAACAATGGTGGTTGTTTCCAAAACATTAACAGTACAAAAACTTGTGTAGACAATGTGGGCTGTAATTTGGCAAGTAATGTTTTAAAAGAATGTTTATCTGATTCTACTTTTCAAATAATATTTGACATTACTGGTTCTAGTGTTTATGATATATATCCTGGTTTAGTTGGTGAAACTCTTCCTTCTACAGATAATATAATAGCAGCAAACCTTACAGAAGGAGAGACAACGCTTGGTCCTTTTACCAACGGATCTTACAACTTCCAAATTTTAGATCAAACAAACTCTAGTCTTAATAATCCTGAATGTTTCCAAGATATGATCATTACATTTGGTTGTGGTGAGAATCTCTGTGATTTAAATCCTACGACTGAAATTGTTTGCTTTGATGATGAAGAAGGATTTTTTGTAGAATTGACGCTTGTTGGTTCAAGTGAATATGATGTTGGAAGTACTGGTCCTGGTCCATCTGGAACTTTCACTGGTGATCCTCCACAGGTATTAACCTTTGGACCATTCTTTGAAGAAGAACAGTATTTGATCTTTATTCAAGATTTGAACAATGTAGAGTGCTTCCAAGATTTCCTTGGAACAGGAGATTGTATATTTGAACCTGTTTGTGGCATTGAAGCAGAGTTGTCTACGGAGTGCATTACTGGCGGTACTTATGAATTAATTTTGACTGTCTATAGCGATGGACCTTATACTGTCAATGACTTTAAAAACGATGAATTGACAAATGTTGGACCTGGCGTTTATAACTTAGGAGAATTTCCTAATGGTAGTTTCTCTGTAGAATTGATAGATGAAGTTATTTCCAATTGCACTTCTATTCTAAGTGGTTCTAATTTATGTACAGAACCTGATCCTTGCGACTTCTTATTTAACATTACACAAAATTGTAGCAATAATAATAACAATTATACCATTGATTTGGAGATTGTCGGTAACAATGTTTACAACATCATTTTCAATGGTGACTTGATTGAATCTGCTGTTCCACCTGGAACGATTAATATTGGTCCATTCTATAATGGAGAATATGAAATAACAGTGATAGATAATGCCAACCCAGATTGTCCACAAACAAATGCAGGTGTTTATTCTTGTATAGATAACAATGAATGTGATTTATCATTTAACCCAAGTCCATACTGTATTGATGGTGATGCTGGATTTATGTTGGAAGTGCTTGTTGAAGGATCGACTAACTATGATTTAATTGGTGGAGAAGGTGGTAATATATTTGGGGTGCCTGCTGGAACTTACGAACTTGGACCTTACTTTGGTCAAGATTGGACATTGGAGGTTTATGATTCTTTCTTTGAAGAATGTTTCCAGATTGCCGAAGGTAGTTTTGGTTGTGCTTTACCTATTTGTGATTTCTCAGCAGTATTTACACCGAGTTGTAATGATGATGATGAAATAATTTTTGAAGTTTCCATAGTTGGTAATGCTACCTACACAATTGAATATGGTGATAATATTCTTGAAAACTTAATGCCTGGCGATTATGAACTAGATCCGATAACTTCTGGTGATTATTTTATAACAATAAGAGAAGAATCAACAGGTTGTTCTCAAAGCTACAAAGGAACATATGACTGTATAGTTGTTGTTCCAACTTGTGATCTAGATGTAGAATACGATCTTATTTGCGATGATGATTTATCTGGTGAGTATTTTATAGAGATCAATATAACAGGTAGTGGAGTGTATGATATTATAGACTTTTTCTTCCCTATTGAATCAGGAGTGAGTGCTGGAACTTATATTATTGGTCCTTATACAGACTTTTACACTTTCTCTGTTATAGATCAAAATGATCCTTTTAGTTGTCTTGAGAGTTATACTGGTTCTTTTTCTTGTACAGATGAAATTTGTGATTTGCAATTGGAATCTTCTATTTCTTGTTTGGAGAATGGATTGTATGAAATTGAAGTGGAAGTTATTGGCACAAGCATTTATACAATTTCAGCAGGTCTTAATTTTGATGATAATGTAACAGCTGGAACTTATACTTATACTTTTAGTGATGAAAATTATAACATTGGTGTTGCTGATCAAAACAGTTTTGACTGTCAGAAATTTATCAATGGTACTTATACTTGTCCTGGTGGTGGTGAATTTACATGCCTATTGGATGTAAACTACAGACCAATCTGCGAGTCAGAGGAATCGCCAACTTTTGATATGGAACTTGAAGTATTAAACTTCAATGAGAGCTATTCGATTTTGCTAGACTTCCAAGAAATCGCTTTTGGTTTAACAGATCCTAATTTTGTTATAGCTGATATTCCTAATGGTTTTTACTCTATTCAAATTACGGATGATTTAGGCTTTAACTGTTTCCAATTTATCAATGGTAATTATTCTTGTATGCCACTTCAAACTTGTGATTTAACTACAAACTATGTTGTCAATTGTATAAGCGACGAGCAATTTGAGGTTGAAGTTACGATTGGAGGATCTGGCCAATATTTGATTATTGATAATGTGTCTGTTTTTGAATTTCAACCTGCTGGAACTTATACCTATGGTCCTTATGACAGTAATGATTTCTTTGAGTTGTATATAACAACAGAGGGACTTTTTGGTTGTGAGGATATTTTCTCGGCAGGTACCGATTGTGATCCTGATGCTGAATGTGATCTTCAAATCGAATATGAATTGGTTTGTAGAGATGATGATTCAGGAATTTTTGATGTGGTTATTGATATAACGGGTAGCGGCTTGTTTACCATTGTAGAATGGGGATTCCAAGATGGTGGACCTTATGCTTTTGAAAATGTGCCTGCTGGTACTTACACTGTTGAAGGACCATTCGAAGGGTTTGCTACTAATTGGGACATTGTTGTTTACGATGTTGATAATTTTGAACCATTCGGACTTGGTGGTGGATGCTGGAAAAATATTTGGGGCAATTACTTCTGTGAAGGAACGCCAGGCTGTCAATTAATTGCAACGGCTGATCCTATTTGTAATGATAATGGATCTTATGATTTGGAAATCAACATTGATGGAGTACCTGGAACTACCTATAACTTATTTTCCTCTGCTAGTTTTGGAAGCGATGACTTGTTTGACATTCCTCCTGGTACTTATGTTATTGAAAATATAACTGGTGAAAACTATGATTTCTTTATTGAATCAACAACCAATTTTAATTGCTTCCAATCTGTTAATGGAATTGTTGACTGTGGTGGCGGAAGTAGTTTGCCGTGTGATTTAGATGTATTGGCGCAACCTTGTTGCGATAGTGCGCCTGGAACATTTAACCTTGATATTGAAGTTACTGGTGTTACTTCCTATACCGTCAATGTCAATTTTGAATTATATCAAGCGGGCATTACTGATCCTAATTTTACCATTGAAAACATACCTAATAATTTTTATTTTATTGAAATTTTTGACGAAAACAATTTTGCTTGTTCTCAGGTTATTGAAGGAAATTATGATTGTGGAACAGGTGAAAATTGCCAACTGGATGCTGTAATGGATTTAACCTGTATCAATGACAATGAATTGATGGTTAATTTGACATTTAGTGGAAACCAAGAGGAATACCATGTTTGGATTGGAGATGAACCTTTTGATTCTGGAAATGTACTGGATGATTTCTTTGCTCCTGGAACTTACGAGTTTGGACCTTTCCCTGATGGTTTCTATCATGTATATGTATTCCAAGTTGGATTCTTCCCAAGAGAAGGACCATGTGAAGTTTTATTTGCTGAAGCAAAACCTTGCGATAGCGATTGCGACTTAAATGTAGCGCACGAAGTTGTTTGTTCAGATGATGGTACTTTAAATGTCGAAATTACAATTGAAGGAGAAGGATCCTATTCAATAGCTGAATGGAACAATGCACCTTTTGCGCCTTTGCAATCTGGCTTGTCTGCTGGAACTTATTTAATTGAGGGACCATTCACCGTTTGGTGGGCAGATTACGATCTTGTCGTTTGGGATGAAGCTGATCCATTTGTTGGCCAAGATTTTGAAGATTATGACGAAGGATGTTGGGACAATGTCTTTGGTAATTACAATTGTGATAGTTTAGGCTCAACTTGTAATCTATTTGCTACTGCCTCAACAGAATGTTTGGATAATGGTACTTATGTGGTTACCATTAATTTAACGGGTACTGGCAATTACCTTATAGATGCGGGAGTAGAGTCTATTGAAAATGCAACGGCAGGAACTTATGAAATCGGTCCTCTTTCTAATGAGAATTACTCTATTTTTATTTCTGAAAATGATTTCTTCTTTAATTGTTTCCAAGCGATTAGTGGAAGTGTGGAGTGTGGAGGAACAGGACCAACTTGTAATTTATTTGCATCTACTACTGAAAGCTGCCTTGATGATGACAATTTTGAGATTACCATTTCCATCGAAGGATCGAGTACTTATAATGTCTACGATGATTTCTTTGAAGATCCATTGTTGACGAATGTATCTGCTGGTACTTATACCATTGGACCATTTCCAAATGGTTTCTATTTCTTAAATTTTGAAGATGCTGCAAACAATCAATGTTTCCAAAGTGTAAACGGAAGCTTTGAATGCTCTTCTCAACCTTGCAACTTACAAGCGACAGCTGTTGTGGATTGTATAGAAGGAACAGGCAATTTCAATATTATTTTAACCCTTGAAGGTTCTGGTACTTATACAGTTTCTGATGATTTCTTTGGGGAAGATGAAATTACAGGCTTAACGGCTGGAGTACATACAATTGGTCCATATTCTGCTGAGGTATACAACTTGTTTATTTTTGATGAAAACAATGGAAACTGTTTCTTAAATATTACAGAAAGTTCAGATTGTACTTTCCCACCTGATAACTGCAATTTTGATTTGATTATTTTAAATGATGATTGCAGCTTAGGCGGTCCTAATGAATTTGGATTAGAAATGTTTATATCGGGTCCAGCTAATTCAACTTATACCGTTAAGTCTAATGAAGGAGTTGTATTGACGGATGTTCTTGTTGGAGAAAATTTTATTTTTGAACCAATTACCAATGGTGACTTTGAACTTTATATTGAAGATGAAGCCAATCCATCTTGTACTAAAACAATTGCTGCATCATTTGATTGTGATAATCCTGAATGTGCTTTAATTATTGATTCAAACCCTGTTTGTTTGTCTTTTGATCAATACGCTGTTAGCCTTTTAATTCAAGCTCCTTCGCTTGATTACACCTTTACAGTCTTTGATGGAACGGAAACCATAACAGGTGTAAATGCTTATGAAAGTATAAATATTGGTTTGTATAACAATGATGAACCTTACACCATTACCATTACCAATGAGCAAAACCCTGATTGTGTAGTCACATTAGAAGGCAAAAGTAATTGTTCACAGGATGCTTGTAATTTATTTGCTAGTACAAATGCTGAATGTACAGGAGAAGAGGATGGCTCTTATTATCTAAACATTAATTTAACGGGTGATGGAAGCTATACCATTTCAGATGGATCTGGTGATGGAGCTGTTGGTTTTGAATTGTATTTAGATGTTGATACTTGGGCTACTTCTGAAAGCCAATTAGCTATTGTGGAAAATGAAACAGGACAAGTTGTTTTTGAAATGGCATACGATGATTTTGATTTCAATGCCAACCCTGAAACCTTTACAATTGATGACTTAAATGCTGATTATACTTACACAATGATATTATCAGATGATTTTGAAGATGGTTTTGTGGAGGAATATATCGTAACAGATCTTATCACTGGTGCTGTTGTACAAGCATCTAGCTGGTTGGGCGAAGGTTTAGCGAGTATTGAAATCAATTTAGGTTCGCCTGTTAAATCAACAGGAGAAGGATTGACTCTCGAAAATCAAACAGCAGGTGTGTTCGAATTTGGTCCCTTGTATGATTCTTCTTATGAAATATTTATACAAAATGAAAATGACTCTGGTTGTTTCCAATTTATTAGCGGTTCTGCTAACTGTGTGCCTGATGGTTTCTTCTGTGATTTGAATGCTTCAGTTACTGTTGAGTGCAACGCCTTGTTTACTTTCTACGTAATTGTAGAAATTGAAGGAACTGGAACTTACACAATAGACGATGAAGTAAATGCTCCGATAACTGGATTGACTAATGGTAGTTATGTGTTTGGTCCTTATCCTGAAATTTATAACAACATTATAGAAACAGATTATTTTATAACCATTTTCAATGAACAAGAAACGGATTGCTACCAATACTTTACAGGTGAAGCGGAATGTGTCGAAGGTTTACAATGTGATGTAAATGCGCAGATTTCCACAGACTGTTTGGCAGATGGAACCTATAATGTCGTGCTAGATATTTCTGGTAGCGATGCATACGATGTCTTTGATGGAACAATTGACCCAGACAGAGGTGCCTTTTTATTAGAGTTTGTAACTGGATTCGATGGAGCGCAAATCGGTCCTGAAATGACTTGGGAATTAATAAATGATAATACGGGTGAAACAGAGATTTTCTCTCCATTGTCTTACTTGGACGATTACACTGCATATCATTTGCTTGACAACCTAGATTTAAATGCAACCTATACTTTGTTAATGCTTGATTCTGGTGGCAATGGTTGGGATACCAACGGACCTATTACAGTTACTTGTCCGATTTCTGGTGATTTAATTGCCGATGATACCTTTACTTCTGGTAGTTCTCAGGAACTTGAACTCGGAAGCCCTTGTGATCGTTATCTTCCTTTGGCGGATAATGTTGTTGCTGGTGAAGTAATCATTGGTCCATATTCGGATACTACTTATAATGTGATTGTTCAACACGCATTTAACCCACAATGCTTTACTTCTATTTCTGGTATAGAAAATTGTGCAGTAACTGGTGGTGGGGAATGTAACTTGGTTGTTCAATCTGACTTTATATGTGTAGATGAAGGAAACTTTGTTGCAGGAATAACAATCAGTGGCGGTGGAACTTACACCATTGATGATGGAATCAATCCTCCTTTGACAAACCAAGTAGCTGGTGAAGTATTTACTGGTGAAATTCCAGAAGGAGCATACGAAATTATCATTACTAAAACAGGCGATCCCGATTGTAATCAAACCATCACAGGTTCTAATATTTGTCCTGATGAAGCTGTTTGTGATTTAGCAATGGACATTACTTCAACTTGTGTTGGTGATGATGCTTATACATTAGATATTGAAATTTCTGGAACAGGTCAATTCAACATTGAATACAATGGCGAGATAATTATTGATAATGTTTCGGCATCAACTTATACCATCGGTCCGTTCGATGTTGGCAGTTATGAGTTGCAGGTTACAAGCCTCAACCTTGACGATTGTTTCCAAACAAAGACAGCTGTTGTCGGTTGCTCAACTAATCCTATTTGCGATGTTAACTTAGATGTTGAAAATACTTGTTTAAATGGCACAGAATATGAAGCGGTATTGACCATTTCTGGTTCAGGGACTTACGACGTTTTTGATGGAACTACAAATATTTTAAACAATGTAACAGCAGGAACCTATGATGCTGGAGTTTATACAGAAGGCGTTTATGAATTTTCTGTCGTGGATATTAATGACGGAACTTGTTCTGCTGAAGTAGCTGCTTTCCAAGACTGTCCAAACCCTGGCGGTTCTGATTGTGACCTTGCCTTTACAACATCAGAAGAATGTTTTGATGATGGTACTTATAATCTTATAGTTGACATAACAGGTTCTGGAACTTATACTGTGACAGAAACATTATCAGGTTTTGTTTTAACGAATTACACAGAGGGACAAATTATCATTGGACCTCTTGAAATACCATACGAAATTACTGTTATGGATGAAAATTTAGGAAATTGCAGTCAAGTAAAATCTGGTGTGAGTGTATGTGTAGATCCTGATTGTGATTTTAATGCAGATGTGGCAGTAGATTGTTTAAATGGAAATCAGTACAATTTAATTGTAACTATAACTGGTTCTAGTGAATACAATATTTTAGATTTTAATTCATTAAATGTCTTAGCTACAGGTGAAGCTGGTGTTTATGAAGTTGGTCCATTTGATTCTATAGATGAGTACAATATTCATGTTGAGGACAATAATCAATTTGCTTGTGTTCGTACTTTCGGTGGAGTTTCAAACTGTCCTGATACTGGTCCTATTTGTACTTTAGACTTTGAGGCAAACATTGTTTGTAATGGTGATGATGAATACAATGTACTAGTCAACTTAGAGGGTGAAAGTACTTATTCATTTGAAGACAGCGAAGGAAATACAGATGCTGGTCTTACAGCAGGTGATTATACTTTTGGTCCTTATCCAAATGGAGACATTGAATTTACTTTTAGAGATGAAGCCTACGATGTTTGTTTCAAATCTTATTCAAATGGCAGAGATTGTTCTGTAGACCCTGTTTGTGATTTAGATGCAGAAGCGGTATTTAATTGCATTGGACCAGACGAATTTATCCTGTCTGTGGCATTAACTGGCTCAAGCATTTATTCTATTGACGATGGTCAAGGAAATGTATTGAACAATCAAGTTGCTGGAACGGTTGACTTAGGTGCTTATCCAGATGGAATATACAATATAACCATTGTCGATCAAAACGATATGGCTTGTAGGACTACTTTATCAGGAGTTAATAATTGTCCAGATGAATTGATTTGTGATTAAGACTTTAATGTCTTTACTGTTTGTCAAGGAGACGAAGCTTACTTATTAACGGTTCAATTATCAGGAACTGGAACTTATACTGTTGACGATGGTGTGAATCCTACTTTAACCAACCAGTCCGCTGGATTGATTAATTTGGGTGAAATACCAAACGGTCCATTTGAGGTGACAGTGAGCAGTGAGCAAATAGACGAGTGTTTCCAAACTAAAGCTGGAGCCAATGATTGTTCTGGAGATACAGTGTGTGATCTTGATTTTGAATACGATGCTGTTTGTTTAAATGATGATGAATTTGAAATCATTTTAGAAATAACAGGAAGCAATACCTATATTATAACCAATGGTATAAATGATGACATTGTTGGAGCGACTGCTGGTACTTACACATTAGGTCCGATAGCTTCAGGTCAATTCTTTTTCCGCATTACAGATGAATCACAATCGAATTGTTTCAAGGCAGTTTCAGGATTTAAAACTTGCCCTGAAGGTGGTCAAAACTCTTGTGATCTAGATGCAAGTTCTGAAATTGAATGACTTGATGGTGTTACTTACAATGTTATCGTGGCACTTTCTGGTACGAGTACTTACACCATTAATGATGGTATAAATGATCCTGTCGAAGGTTATGAGCAAGGAGTCTATACTTTTGGTCCGTATCCTAATGGTTTGTATACGATAAGAATTCAAGATGAAAACAATATAGACTGTCAGCAAAACATTATTGGCAACAATACTTGTGAAGGAGAGATCATTTGTGATCTTGCTGTTGCAGGAGTTCCTGAATGTATAGATGATGAAAGCTACAATATTGCTTTAACCATTGAGGGAATCAGTACTTACACTTTGTCTGATGGAATCAATGATGATATTACAGGTTTGACAGCTGGTGAAATCGAATTAGGACCTTATTCAGACCCTAACTACGAAATCACTTTAATCAATGAAAAAGATGAAACTTGCACGGAAAGCTTAACTGGTTTCCAAGATTGTGAATCAGGTTGTTCTTTATCAGCTATTGCAGATGAATCGTGTATCAATACTTCTAGTTATTTTGTAAGAGTAGAAGTAAATGCAAATGGACCATACACCGCACAAGATGGTTTCAATACGCCACAAACAGGTCAAACTGGAGGAACAGTATTGATGGGACCATTCTATACAGAAAATTACGCAATCACAATTTCTCTAGATGACAATCCAGACTGTTCGATTATCGTAACAGGGTCTACCGATTGTATCACAGAGCCTGAAGCTTGCATTCCATTTACAGTAAACAATACCTTTGAATGTGAAGACGAAGTGGGTGGCTTTATAACCATAGAGTTGAACGGACCAAATACCTATATCATCGACGATGGTTTTGGCACTTTATTGGGACCACTTGAATCTGGTTCTTATACTTTCGGTCCAATTCCTAATATTGATTATACATTTACCGTAACAGATGCTACCAATCCTAATTGCAGTGAGTCCGTTTCTGGATCAGCTGATTGTTTGGATTGTACCTCTATTTTATCAAATCCAGAAATTGACCAAGTGTACGTCAACTATGGAGATACATTAGAAGTCTTTGCAGAATTTGGGGTGTTTGATGAAGGATATGAAAGTGGATTCATTCTGTTTACAGATCGTTCTGACCCTATAGGAAGTATTGTTTCTGTAAGTATGACTGGCTCATTTATTAACTCTGGCTTAGATATTCCAAGCAATATGACCTTGTATGTATCGGCAGCGATTTTGCAAGTACCATTTGGCAGCGATTATGATGCAGCTTGTACGATCATTTCTGATCCATTTGCAACAGAAACATTTGCGGTCTTCTTCTTAGATCCAATCAATATTGATTTGGTTCCAATTTGTGATGAACAAGACAATACAGTATTAATTACAGTTATTGTGAGTGGAGGCCTGCCTGAACTAATAGGAGGCGAGTACGATGTTACAGGAACGGTTGATACCATCGTAACTTCAGAGAATCAAGATTTCATTATGGGACCATTTGACCAAGAAGATGAGATTACTATTGAAGTATCAGATGGAAATGGTGGAATAGCAAGTATTATAGAATTAGGTTCCGAAATTTGCCAATTCCCACAAGCAGCCACTTTGGTTACCTTTAGTGGAGAAGTTCAGGAGCCTGGAAATCTATTGTATTGGGTTACGGCATCTGAATACAAAAATGACTACTTCTCAGTAGAGCATTCATTAGACGGAATAAACTTTAAAGCCATAGGAACGGTAAAAGGTGCTGGAAACAGCAACCAATCCATTCGTTATGATTTACTAGATACAGAAGCACCTGATGGCATTAGCTATTACAGATTGTTAAAAACTGATTTTAATGGTGTTACCGACATAGCTTCAAGAATAATTGCACTTGAGCGCAAAACAGGCTATTTTGGTGAAATATCTGCTTATCCAAACCCGACAGATGGTCCTGTGATTCTGGATATAAATAGCAATACCGAAAGGGATATCATCGTTGAAATATATGATGTAACGGGACGATTGATGCAAGCTGAACACTTTACAATATACCTAGGAAGAAACAGATTGAATCTTTCTTTAAGTAGATTCTCAGCAGGTACGTATCATTTAACAATTGTCAGCGATGACTCTTTTGAAATGATGAAAGTAATTAAGCAATGACTTCAAGAGCCTCAGCCAAAGTAGTTGCTTTGGCTGAGGTTTTATAAGGTTTTATATGTTTTTAGAATGAACTTGTGTTTGTTGTTAAACCATAAAGGCGCAAAGAACACAAAGAAAAAATTGAAGCATTAAAGCATTTTAACATTAAAACATTGTTCTGCTAGGCAACAAAAATTACCGAAACGGAATCTATGTAGAAACAAGGCATGTCTTGTCTACTACTAATTCCAAACGCTTTGTTTCTATATAATTAAATTTAGTTATGCTTACAAATTAGAAGCAGGTGTTTGGAGTTTTAGCATAAAATTGAAAAATATTTGACGATGAATAAACGTATAATCCTTTTAATAATCAATGTACTGTTTGGGTGGACAAATGATATCACCGCGCAAGACAATGTAGGAATAGGAACAACGACACCACATAACAACGCAGTATTAGATATTGAATCAAATGACAAAGGACTGCTCATTCCACGGCTTACCAATACTCAGCGAACAAGTTTAGGTACGGTCATCGGAGCTATAGAAGTGGGGCTGTTGGTTTTTGACAGCGATGAGACGATCTTCTATTTTTGGGATGGTACACAATGGAATCCCATCCCAAGATTTGACCCCGATGAAGATCCTGCCAATGAAATTCAGGTTCCCAGTTTTTCCAACGACACACTTTATCTAAATGCTGGAAGCAATGAACAATTTGTGGTTTTTCCTGGAGATGAGGATAATCAACAATTGGGACCAATTGAGTTGGACGGAACTATTTTAACAATTGGATTGGAAGAAGGTGGTACATTGATAGTAGACCTGCAAAGCTTGGTAAATGATATGGACAGTGTGGCAACCAATGAGCTGCAATCATTACAATATGATCCTGCAAGCAACCAGTTAATCATCACAAACGACCCAACTTCAACACCTATTAATTTGGGTGGATTAACAGGGACAGACGATCAAGTAATAGATGTTACCCTAGTTGGTACAAATTTACAAATTGAACTAGAAGGCAATGCTCCCATTTCAATTGATTTGGCAGCAGTGGCTTCTGGCGGATTGCAAAATTTGAGCAGCACACCAGTAGATGCTACTGGAAATATTGATATTGGAATTTCAGGAGGAACAGGAACCAGCATTAATATAAATGATGGAGATTTTGATGCTACCAATGAGATACAATTGCTAGGATTTGATCCTGGTACAAGTGAAGTTACACTTTCAAATGGTGGAGGCTCTTTTACCATACCAGCCGCAGGCGCACAAACCATTTCTTTTGACTCTGCTACAGGTACAGTTGTCTTATCAGATGGTGGAGGATCATTTATGATACCAGCGTCAGGCGCACAAACCATTTCATTGGATACTGGTACAGGTACGGTTACCTTGTCAGATGGTGGAGGATCATTTGTTATACCATCAGCAGGCGCACAGACCATTTCATTAGACCCTGCTACTAGTACAGTTACTTTGTCAGATGGTGGAGGATCATTTGTTATACCAGCATCAGGCGCACAAACCATCTCATTAGACCCAGCTACAAATACAGTTACCTTATCAGATGGTGGAGGATCATTTGTCATTCCAAATACAGGCGGAAACAGTAATGATGTAACAGCCTTAGACTATAATGCTACAACAGGATTGATTACGACAACTTTGGCAGATGGTACAATGGTTACCTCAACTACGCCAATTGTTTCTACAACCAGCAACGGAGTTGCTGGCTTGGACTATGACCCAGTCTCTGGATTTATAACTGTAACTTTTGCAGATGGAAGCACAACGACCACGACAAACCCAATCCTTGCAGGAGCAACTCCCAACAATGTTACAGGAGTTGAGTTTGATTCAGTAACAGGTCTAATGACGATTACTTTAGCTGATGGAACAATGACAACGACGACCAATCCAATAGTCGCTGGATCAGGTGGTAATCCTGTTACAGGTGTTGAGTTTGATGCTGCGACAGGATTTATTACGGTTACTTTGGCGGATGGAACGACTGCAACTTCAACGGTTGCAATTACATCAACAGTAGATGCTGATGGTGATCCAAACAATGAAATCCAAGATTTAAATTTTGATCCTGCAACGAATATATTGACAATATCAGGTAGTACAAGTAGCGTAACTATTCCAACAGGCGGAACGGATGCTGATTCTGATCCAACCAATGAAATACAAGAATTAATGTTTGATGCCACGACAAGTGAGTTGACAATCACAGGTGGTACAATGCCCGTTGTTATTCCAACAGGTGGTACAGATGCTGATTCTGACCCAACCAATGAGATCCAAGAATTAGATTTTGATCCTGCGACTAGTATCTTGACAATATCAGGTGGTACAAATACTGTAACCATTCCAACAGGCGGAACGGATGCTGATGCCGATCCAACGAATGAGATACAAGAATTGATGTTTGATCCTGCAACAAATGAGTTGACGATTACAGGTGGTACAACTCCTGTCATTATCCCAACAGGTGGCACAGATGCTGATGCCGATCCAGAAAATGAAATACAAAACTTATCCTCTACAACTGCAACACCAACTGGTGATTTGGATATAAACATTGATGGGACAGGGGCAACGGGTACAACCATAAACATAAATGATGCCGATGCTGATCCATTGAATGAAATTCAAGAGTTGATGTTTGATCCTGCAACAAGTGAGTTGACAATAACAGGCGGTACAACTCCTGTCACTATCCCAACAGGTGGCACCGATGCCGATGCCGACCCAACGAATGAGATCCAAGAATTAATGTTTGATGCAACGACAAATGAGTTGACGATAACAGGTGGCACAACTCCTGTCATTATACCAACAGGGGGAACGGATGCCGATGCTGATCCAGAAAATGAAATACAAAATTTAGATGCGGTGGATGATGGCGCAGGAAATGTAACGATTGAAATAGATGGAACAGGTTCGACAGATGCCACTTTCAGTGTGTATGATCCAGATTCAGATCCATTGAATGAAATCCAAGAGTTGATGTTTGATCCCGCAACGAGTGAGTTGACCATAACAGGTGGTACAACTCCTGTCACTATACCAACAGGCGGTACAGATGCCGATGCCGATCCAACGAATGAGATACAAGAATTGATGTTTGATGCAACGACAAATGAGTTGACAATAACAGGTGGCACAACTCCTGTCATTATACCAACAGGCGGAACGGATGCTGATGCCGATCCAGAAAATGAAATACAAAATTTAGATGCAGTGGATGATGGCGCAGGAAATGTAACGATTGAGATAGACGGAACAGGTTCGACAGATGCCACTTTCAGTGTGTATGATCCAGATTCAGATCCAATGAATGAGATTCAAGAGTTGATGTTTGATCCTGCAACGAGTGAGTTGACGATTACAGGTGGCGCAACTCCTGTCACTATCCCAACAGGTGGTACAGATGCCGATGCCGACCCAACCAATGAGATTCAAGAATTGGATTTTGATCCAGCGACTAGCACATTGACAATATCAGGTGGTACCAACAGCGTAATCATTCCAACAGGCGGAACGGATGCCGATGCCGATCCAGAAAATGAAATACAAAATTTATCTTCTACAACTGCAACACCAACAGGAGATATAGATATTGATATTGATGGAACAGGTGCAATGGGAACGACAATAAACATAAATGATGCCGATGCTGATCCAGCTAATGAAATTCAAGATTTAGATTTTGATCCAGCAACAAGTGAGTTGACAATATCAGGTAGTACAAGTAGCGTAATAATTCCTACAGGCGGCACAGATGCTGATGCTGATCCAACCAATGAGACACAAGAATTGGACTTTGATCCAGCGACTAGCACATTGACAATCTCAGGTGGTACCAATAGCGTAATAATTCCAACAGGCGGTACAGATGCTGATGCCGATCCAGAAAATGAAATACAAAATTTAGATGCAGTGGATGATGGCGCAGGAAATGTAACAATTGAGATAGATGGACCAGGTTCGACAGATGCAACATTTGGTGTGAATGATGCTGATTCAGACCCAGCCAATGAAATTCAAGAATTGGACTTTGATCCGATAAGCAATGAATTGACCATATCAGGAGGTACAAATGTAATAACAATTCCGACAGGTGGCACCGATGCTGATGCCGATCCAGAAAATGAAATCCAAAATTTAGATGCAGTGGATGATGGCGCAGGAAATATAACGATTGAGATAGATGGAAACGGTTCAATTGATGCAACTTTCAGTGTGAATGATGCTGATTCAGACCCAGCCAATGAAATACAAGAATTGGACTTTGATCCGATAAGCAATGAATTGACCATATCAGGAGGTACAAATGTTATAACAATTCCGACAGGTGGGACGGATGCTGATGCCGATCCAGAAAATGAAATACAAAACTTAGATGCCTCAGATGATGGCGCAGGTAATGTAACAATTGAGATAGATGGACCAGGTTCGACAGATGCTACATTCAGTGTGAATGATGCTGATTCCGATCCAACCAATGAAATACAAGAATTGGACTTTGATCCGATAAGCAATGAATTGACCATATCAGGAGGTACAAATGTTATAACAATTCCGACAGGTGGCACGGATGCTGATGCCGATCCAGAAAATGAAATACAAAATTTAGATGCCTCAGATGATGGCGCAGGTAATGTAACGATTGAGATAGATGGACCAGGTTCGACAGATGCTACATTCAGTGTGAATGATGCTGATTCCGATCCAACCAATGAAATTCAAGAATTGGACTTTGATCCGATAAGCAATGAATTAACCATATCAGGAGGTACAAATGTAATAACGATTCCGACAGGTGGCACGGATGCTGATGCCGATCCAGAAAATGAAATACAAAACTTAGATGCCTCAGATGATGGCGCAGGTAATGTAACGATTGAGATAGATGGACCAGGTTCGACTGATGCTACATTCAGTGTGAATGATGCTGATTCCGATCCAGCCAATGAAATCCAAGATTTAGATTTTAATCCAGCGACCAACGAATTGACCATATCTGGTAGTACAAGTAGTGTAACGATTCCTACAGGTGGTGATGATGCTGATGCCGATCCAGAAAACGAATTACAAAACCTAAGTCTCACAGGTACAAATTTAACCTTAACAAATCCTAATGGTGATGATGTAATACCGTTAGATGAAATCATTGTTGATGGCATAGAATTGAATGAAACAACAGGTTTAATTGAATTAGATTTCTTGGTTGGACCGTCTATCTCAACAACAGTTCCAATTACTTTAGATGTTGCATACAACGCAAGTATAGACGAGGATGGAACTGCTGATATAATTGCAGATAGTGGTCCTGTGAATGTTATTGGTTCAATGGTTATTGGTAATGCAACACCTATAAATATAGAGGGAACCAATACACTTATAATTGGAAATGGAAATGATATTAGCAGTACATTAAGTTGTTTAACTGTTGGGAATAACAATACAATTAGTAGTACATCTGAAAATAGTTTAATCTCTGGAAATAGTCACGTGATAAACTCTATCGAAAATGGTTTTATAGGAGGTTCTTCTATCAACTTTAGTGGTCAAAATACGATTTCTGTTGGTTCAGGTTTAACAGTCAATGGAAATAGTTCTGCTGTTTTCGGTGAATTTATGACTTTAACGGGAAATAATAATTTTGTTGCTGGTTCAAATGGTACACTAGATGGTAATGGTAGTTTTTTACTTTCGAGTAATAATTCATCAGTTACAGGAAATAGTTCATTTGCTGTAGGAGCCAGTGTGAATATAACTGGAGATAATTCATATGCATTTGGTAATACTGTAAATGTTGGAAATGATGGTTGTTTCGTATTTAAAAGTTTTGATTTTCCTGTAATGTCACCTCCTGATCCACCAGCTTATTTGCCAGGTGTAGGTATTACAAGTTCAGGAGATAATGGACAAGCCATTTTTGATGCACCTGGTGGTTTTTATATCTACTATGATCAATCCGGAACCAATCTAAGTTTAGTACCAGGGTTTGCTTCTTGGATGGGTGTATCTGACAAAAACAAAAAACACAACTTCCACAGACTAAATCCAGCAAATATTTTAGATAAATATAGAAAATTAGACAACCATGTAACTTGGAGCTATAAGGGTTATGATGTGAGAAACTACGGACCAATGGCACAAGATTTTTATAAGGCATTTGGTAGAGATGGATTTGGAACAATTGGAACAGATACAACGATTTCTACACACAATATTGCTAGTGTAAATTTCATAGCCGTACACGAATTAGAAAAACGTACTAGATTACAAAAAGAGCAATTGGAAGCACAAGCTGCAACCATCACCGCTTTAAAAGAAGAAGTCGAAGCACTGCAAGCAACAAAAGAGCAAAATGCTAAATTAGAAGAACGCCTAAAGCGAATCGAAGCAATGCTAGAATTGGAAAAATGATTGGCTGTTGGTCTTTGGCTGTTGGCTATTGGCTGTTGGTCTTTGGCTATTGGCTGTTGGTCTTTGGCTATTGGCTGTTGGTCTTTGGCTGTTGGCTAAAAGCAAAAAGCAAAAAGCTATAAGCCAAAAGCTAAAAGCTAAAAGCCAAAAGCTAAAAGCCAAAAGCCAAAAGCTAAAAGCCAAGAAAAAAAAAGAAAAGTTGAAAAAAATTACATACATACTAATCCTGTTCTGTGCAAACCTCACCGCCCAAACCCTCTATAACAACGGGTCAAGCCTAAATGTAAAAGAGGGTGGCGTTTTATTTGTAAATGGCGACTTTCAGAACAATACGGGAAATACCCAAAATGAAGGCGAGGTAACAGTAGCAGGCAGCATTATTAACAATGATGATATAAGTGGAGTAGGGCTGGATTCAAAATATGAGTTGACAGGTGATTGGATCAATAATGGCATTTTTACAGCAGGTCAAGGCATCGTCTTAATGAACGGAAACAACGAATTGATCGCAGGCAGTCAAAGCAGTACTTTTTACAACCTTGTACTTGATGGTGGCGGTATAAAAACACAAACTATTAACGCCTTTGTAGAAAATCAACTCAATTTAAATGCGATAGAATTAGCAACGGAGACGTATAATCTATATTTGCAAAACCCAGATATAAATGCATTGCAACTCACGTCAGGCTTTGTAAGTAGCTTGGAAAATGGGGCATTTTACCGAGAAACAAATGCAGAAGCCGATTATTTATTTCCGACAGGATCAAGCATAAACTCACCAAGATATAGACCCGTTGAAATTCGTCCTGAAACGACAAACCTACAGGAGTATGGAGTACGCTTTGTCAACAACGACCCAGATTTTGAGGGTTATGACAGAGAATCTATTCAGTCGGATACACTTTGCACGATCAATCCAGCATTTTACCACCATCTTTATCATACCAAAGGGACAGATGCAGCAGACATCGCTTTGTATTTTGATGAATCTGAAGATATGTCTTGGAGTAGGATAGGGCATTGGAAAGGAGGGGCTTGGTTGAGTACAGGTCCATCTTACATCGGATCAAATTTTGGCTTGACAAGTTTAAGTTTTCTTTCTTGGACGGATTTTGATTCACGTGCCTTTGCACTTGCATCAGAACGTCCTTATTTAAATGCAGGGGAAAACCAAGAGATAAAATTGGGGCAAATCACTTTTCTAGATGCAGAATTTGACGGTCAAAATGGAGGAAGCCCTGTTTGGGATGAAACCGCATTCTTAGAATGTCTTACTTGTCTTGATACTAAAGCCACTCCCGTAAAAACTACTACTTTCGGAATAGAATTAACAGATAATTTTGGTTGTACTGTCAGAGACGAAGTGACTGTCTTTGTCAATGGAGAGCTCATTTTAATGCCAACAGGATTTACTCCTAATGGCGATAATGTGAATGATGTGTTTAGACCTTTTAATGAAATATTTGACGATTACCATTTGGCAGTCTACAATCGTTGGGGGCAAAAATTATTTGATTCCTATGACCCTGATACAGGTTGGGATGGTACTTTTAATGGCAAACAACAGGACACTGGCGTTTATATCTACGACTTGGAATATAGTTTTATAGGGGAAGGAAGAACGCGTTTTTATCAGGGAAATGTTACGCTTGTAAGGTAATGCTTGAATGTTTTCGGATGTTTCTGCCACAAATTTTTAATGCTTGAATGCTTTAATGTTTTCTGGTGTTACTGCCACAACTTTTAATGTTTTGTGTCTTTTCCTCTGTGTGAAACTGAATAATTTTATTTAACTCAAAGTACTAATTTAAAAATTCTCGCATTCTCACATTCTCACATTCTCGCATTCTCGCATTCTCGCATTCTCGCATTCTCGCATTCTCGCATTCTCGCATTCTCGCATTCTCGCATTCTCACATTCTCACATTCTCGCATTCTCACATTCTCGCATTCTCGCATTGGTCGAAGAATAAATATCGTTTTTTAGAATTGTAAAATGGCAGAGGAGATAAAAAAAGACCACCTATAAATAGGTGGTCTCTCTGGTATTCTATAAATTAAAGTTGTAAATCAACTTTTTACTTTATATTATTATAAGTCTTTTGGTAGCTTTTTGTTAAGATCAAAAGGCTTCTCTTTTTTAACAGCAAAATCGCCATCAAAACTATAGCCAATTGACAACTCATGAGAACCAGCACGACTTACTGAGTTTAATTCAGAAGTGATTAAGTCATATGAATAGCCAACGCTTAGACCGTTTTCAAGATCAACACCAAGCAACAAAGAAATGGCATCAGCGTTTCTGTAGCCCAATCCTGCCCAATACATATCACGGTAAAAACCTCTTGCATTTACTTCAAACCCAAGTGCATCATTTTCTACATATTTCAAAATGGTAGTTGGTTGTAAATCTATGTCTTCCGTTAATCTAAGTTTGTATCCACCTGTGATATAGACGTGCATAGCATCTGTAATACTAGTTGTATTTGCTTCTGTCAACTGATATTTTGATTGAATCAATTGTAAAGCAGAAACTCCAACAAAGTATTTTTTATTGTAGAGATAAGCTCCAAAGTTTGCATCACCATTGAATTGGCTATTGTTGGCAAGAGCTTGAGGGTCATTTGCATCGTATGCATTTAATTCATTTACGTCAATAGACCTTTGTAAAAGCTGACCAGAAATTCCCAAAGAAAGTTTGGTAGGATTTTCTTCATTATTATTCAAGGGAATGTGGTATGCATAACTTAACTGTATGCCTAAACTTTTGTTTGGACCAGTTTTGTCATTGTAAACCATCAAGCCCAAACCCATATTATTGCTGTAAACATTGCTATGTGCACTTATAAGCATGGTAGTTGGTTCGGCTCCATCAAAAATGCCAGCCCATTGGCGACGGTAAGTAGCTCTTGTAACTATTTTTTCATTAACAGATCCTGCAACTGCTGGATTGAAAACAAAATCGTTGAGTGTATATTGAGTTAATTGGTGTATTTGTTGGCCTTGCGTGTATTCATATGTGCAAAAAAGACAAACAAATATAAATATTAATTTTTTCATGTTCTTCAGTAGTTGTAAAGTTTTAATCAGTAGGTCTTATTATAAAAAAATATTTCATTACTGATTTGTTCTTTAATCATTTGATAAAAAGAAGATCTGATCTTCGCAAAAAACAATAAGCATTTTACAAAGATCAGATCATACAAAAATTAGTCTCTAAGAATGGTAACGTGTCCAGTTAGGATGGTTTCGTCATCATCTCCCAATTTAATTATGTAGTAATAAGTAGCATCTGGAAGGTCGCCATCATCGTTAAATGTACCACGCCATTCATTCATATATCCAACTTTGTTGTAGACCAATTGTCCCCAACGGTTGTAAATAAATACTTCTCTATTTTCAGTAGCTCTTGTCGATTCAAGAAACTCGTCTATTTTCCAAGTATCATTCATACCATCTCCGTTTGGAGTAATTACGTTTGGAATTTCTAACACTGGCTCTTCTTCTTCCTCTTCATCACAATCAGGATCATCACTAACTGTAATTTTTACTTCAGCTTTATTAGAGCAACCATTATCATCTATTGATTCTACTACGAATAATGTACTTTCATTTATGGTAACTGTTTGTTCAGGTTCTGTAGAATTCTCAATTGAATTGTTAACCCATTCATAACTTTCACCACCTGTTGCAATAAGTTCAACTTCTGTTCCTTCACAAACGACAGTGTCTGCGCCCGCAAAAATTGTAACATTAGTACTTTCAGCAAAAACGTCTACGCTAAATGGCCGACTGTATTCGCATTCAGTTCCTTGATTAGAAATAACCTCAAATTCTTGAGCTTCAGTAATAATAGCAGTTACAGACGCTCCTGTATTGCTCATTAAACCATCTCCAATCCAAGTGTATTCTGCTCCATTATCTGAAACCGTTAAAACAGTTTCTTCACCAGCACAAACAATTGTTGGTGCCTCCACTGTAAATATAGCAGATTCACTAACAGTGAAATACATCACTTGTTCTGAAATACAACTGCCATCATTAAATGCTGTTACAAGGATACTATCTGTTCCAATATTGTTAAATGTTGCATTAACAGTAGTCCCGTCTGTATTATCCAAATCAGCACCAGACCAAGTGTAAGTATTGCTACCATCACCAGATGCAACCAACTCAATAGTAGATCCTGCACAAACAGTTTGTGAAGTAGCTGCCAACTCAAATGTTGGAGCTTGAGATGGAAGAATGTTTATTTCTGAAGTGATTGAACAATTGTCATCATTAAGAGCCGTAACCGTGAAAGTTGTCTGGCCATTTAACATAGCAGAAACAACTGCTCCTTCTGTTTCAAGTAATCCTTCACCTGTCCAGCTATAAGATGTTCCATCACCAACAGCACTCAAAGAAATGATTTCTCCATCACAAGCATTTTCACTACTTGGACCTTCAATGCTTACTTCAGGAAGTGCATTTACTGTAACGTCTACAGACAATTCTTTTTCACAAACTCCATCACTAGCGAAAACCTTATAAGTTACATCGCTGCTGCCAATGATAGCAGTAACAACCTCTCCGTTTGAAGATTGTAATCCTTCACCAGACCAAGTATAAGTTAAGTTCTCATCAAAGTTTCCTAGTGCAAGTGTTACCTCATCACCTTCACAAGCGGTAATACTTGAGTTGGTTTCAAGATCAAAGTTTAGCTCTTCGTAATTAATTGTTATGGTTCCGTATTCACTACATCCTTCTGGTGTTTCTAATAATACATCATAAGTAGTAGTTTCTGTAACAAATGCTGTCACTTCATTTCCTGTTGTCTCCTCTAAACCATCTCCAGACCATTCAAAATCACCTGCTCCAACAACGCTCAATGTAACTTGTGTAGGTTCACAAATTGAAGTGGCAGAAGATGAAATTAATACCTCTGTACTGTTTAAAACATTTACATAAATGAATTGTGTTACTTCACAACCGTTTCCAGCAGAAGCAATAACCGTGTAAATGAATTCTTGATTTGATCCAACAGGACTAGCTGTAACTTCTGATCCACTAGAAGCAGATAAGTTATCACCACTCCATTGGTAGTCAAAACCATCCGTTGCTGTAAAGGTGATGCTTTCACCAGGACAGATCGTTGTTTCAGAAGCTATAACGCTAAAGTTAGGCGATTCAACAACGGTAAATGCCAATGTTTGTGAAACTTCATCTTGCGTGGTTCCACAACCAGCAATTGTTAAACTCACAGAATAGTCTCCTGGAGTAATTGCTTCAATAACTGGGCTGGCTACATTTAAAGTAGATTCTTCACCTGTTGTTGTATTGGTAATAACCCAAGTATTAGCATTTGAGTTAGTAGAATTATTGATTAATTCAACGCTTTCTCCTGTACAAACTATTTCACTAGAAGCAGCGAAAGCAGCTACTGGATTTTGATCTGTAGCAATGGTGATGTTCACACTTTCTGTAACAACACAACCAGCATCACTTTGGAAAGTTACTGTATACTGTCCATCTGAAGTTGGAGAAATTATTAATTCATTTTCATTAGATCCATTAACTGGACCCGATGCACCTGTTGGAACACTCCAATTGAATTGACCTGTTGCATTTGTAACAACTGGTGTAAGGCTAATAGTACCGCCTTCACAAACAGTCAAAGAAGATGCTTGAATACTCAATTCTGGCTGATCAGCAATTGAAACATTTACACTAGCAGATTCAGAACATCCTTCTGCGTTTGTAACAGTTAAAGAGTAAGTACCCGTTTGGCTAACTGCGATGCTTTGTCCAGTAGAACCATCCGACCAAGCATATTGTAAGTTGTTACCAGTTGGACCACTTAAGGTTGCAGCTTCTCCAGCACAAAGGCTAGTAGCTCCATCAATAACAGCTGTAGGAGCTGGGTTAACTGTAACATTGATTGACTCAGAATAGGTACAACCAGTACTAGGGTTTGTATATTGATAAGCGATGACTTGCGATCCTGCATTTACAGAAGAAGTTGTAAAGAATCCATTTGCATCTACTCCATTTCCTGTGAATGTTCCACCAGAATAATTTACTGATAAAGCAACAGTTCCTTCATTTTGACAATAAACAGTTTGATTGTTTGCCAAGCCTAAATCTAGACCAGCAACTGTTTCTACAGCCACAGTATAATCATCTGTACAATTGCCATTAGCAACTGTTACAGTATAGCTACCTGCTTGTGCAACAACAATTGAACTGCCAGTATCACCATTTGACCAAGTATAAGAACTAAATCCGTCAGGAGCACTCAATTGAGTACTGCCACCATCACAGATTGTTAAATCACCTGTAATATTAGCAACTGGTGCTGGTAAAATTTCAAAAGTGATGCTTTCTTCATAAAGGCAACTACCATCTTGATATTGGTAAGTCAAACCATATGATCCAGGCGCAAGGCTTGATGGATCTAAATCACCATTTCCATTTACACCAGAACCACTATATGTTCCACCAGTAAGCGTTACACCAAAGTTGTATACTGCATCAGAAGAACAGAATGAAGTTGTATTATTTAAAAGACCTAAATCTACATTTGTTGAAATAGATACTTCAACTGAACTTGTATTTGAACAACCATTTGCATCCGTAACAGTTAAGCTAACTGGACCAGATTGTCCCACTTCAATTGTTTGATCAGATTGACCAGTTGACCAAGTGTAAGTCATTCCATCTGGAGCACTTAATTGTGTTGATCCACCATCACAAATACTTGTATTACCTGCAATCGTTGCATCTGGTAATGCATTTACTTGAATGCTTTGTTCTTCTGAATACTCACAACCTGAATCATCAATATAGAAGAAGTTAACCGTTGTTACACCAGCACCTGCTAAAGATGGATCAAAAGTTTGACTTGTATTGTCTACACCTGATCCAGAGAAGATACCAGAAACATTTGCACTTAAACTAACAGGACCATCTGTTAAACAAACAACAGTGTTGCTTAATGTAAGACCCAATTCAACGTCTATTGCACAACCACATTCAACAATAGAAAATTCTACCATTTCATCGAAAGTGCAATTGTCTTGATTCACAGTATAAGTTAAAGTGTAATTACCTACTGCGTATTGAGAACCATCAATGGTTCCGTTAAATGGAGTTCCATTTATAGCAAATTGTCCGCCAGGAACAGAAGAAACGAAAGAGAAAACTTCTGTATCACAACCTTCAAAATTAGCATATTGACCTAAACCTAAATCTGGTTCAGCAGCAGAGCTAACATTTACAGTTTGTGTGTCTTCACAATTTCCATTTGAAACAGTAAGCGTATAAGTACCTGGAGTAGAAACAGAAATAGATTGATCTGTTAAATTACCAGGAGTCCATAAATAACCAGAAGCACCATTTGGTCCTGCAAGTGTTACAGGCTGATCTTGGCATAAAATAGTAGATCCAGTAATGTTTGCTTCAATATTAGGAGTAACCACTAAGGTTACATATTCAACAACCGTACATTCATCATTGTCAACTACCGTATAAGCTAATTCATAAGTACCTGCACCAGCTTCACTAGGACTGAATAAACCAGATATTGGATTTATTCCAGCACTACCACTAAATGTTCCACCAGGATAAGAAACGCTTAAAGCAACAGCGTCATCATTTTCACATAATTCTGACATTGGAGCTGTTAAGCCTAAACTTGGTAAACTAGAACAAGGCAATGCACAAACAGTTACAACAATAGTGTGTTCTCCTGTTGAAGTACACTCACCATCTTGATAAGTATAGTTTATAGTATAAGTACCTGCACCAACTGAAGGATCAAAAACACCTTGATCTGAGATAGCAAATCCACCAAAAGTACCACCATCTAAATTTGTAGTAAACTGAAAAGGATCAGCATCTGAGCAAATTTCTATTGGGTTGTTAGATAAATCAATTACAGCCGCTTCACTAACTTCAATTGTGTGGTTACCAGTAGAAGTACATCCACCATCTTCATATGTATAAATAATGTTGTAAGTACCTACTCCAATTGATGGATCAAAAGTACCTGTACTTGTTATTCCATCCCCTGAGAAAGTACCACCATCTAAATTTGCTGTAAAATTAATAACTGAACCATCTGCACAAGCTGTAGTTGGGTTAGTGCTCAAATTTACTGTAGGAGCTTCTTCCACGGTAATGGTATGACTACCAGTTGAAGTACATCCACCATCATCATATACATAGTTAAACGTGTAAGTACCAGGTCCAACAGAAGGATCGAAAGTTCCCTGAGCAGAAATGCCATCACCCGAAAAAGTACCACCACTTAAATTAGCAGTGAAAGTAATTGGAGAACCACTAGTACAAGCCGTAGTCGGGTTTTCAGTTAAATTTACTACAGGAGCTTCTTCAACGGTAATGGTGTGATCGCCAGAAGCAGAACATCCACCATCATCATATGCATAGCTAATAGTGTAAATACCAGGACCAACCGAAGGATCAAAAGTACCATCAGCAGAAATTCCATCACCAGAGAAAGTACCACCACTAATATTTGCAGTGAAAGTAATCGGCGAACTACCAGCACAAGCTGTTGTAGGGTTTTCGCTTAAATCTACTTCAGGAGCATCTTCAACCGTAATTGAATGTTGACCAGTTGCAGAACAATCGCCAGCATCGTATTCATATGTTATAACGTAAGTTCCATTTCCAATTGAAGGATCAAAAGTTCCATCAGCAGAAATTCCATCACCTGAAAAAGTACCTCCTTGAACATTTGAAGTAAATGCAATTGCATCCTGACCAGCACAAACTGATGTTGGGTTGGCACTTAAATCTATTGTTGGAGTTGCGGTAACAGCCACTGTAGCAGAGGTAGTTTCTGGGCATCCATCATTGTTTGTTACTGTTAATGTATATTCACCAGATTCCGTAACATCAATAGTTTGAGTGCTTAAATTCCCTGGTTCCCAGTTATATGAAAAACCAGCTGGAGCTGTTAATGTAGCAACCTCGCCCTCACAAATTTCTGACGGTCCTGAGATCGTAGCATTTGGAGCTTGACTTACAGAAACAATAAGATCTTGACATCCTTCACTTGCCTCAAGACTAATAGTATAATCACCAGCAGGTAAACCAGATGGGTCAAAAGTATTTCCAGATACACCTGTACCAGAATAGGTAGCAGAAGTACCAGTTGAAGTAATCGCAACGGCAGCTTCATTGTTACAGAAGGTAGTTGAACCTACAGATAAACCTAAATCAGTTGTTGCACACTGAGCAGCAACACATTCACCGCTGTATGTACTAATTGGACCTGGACCACAAACACCTGATGCAAAAGATTGTACATTAACATTGGTAAGTTCAATGTTTACAGGAAAAGTGTAAGAACCGACATCTCCTGCTAAAGGTACTGCAGGGTTATCGTTTATCGTTATTTGCCAAGTAAATATATCATAATTCAAAAGAGGATCCCAAGAAAACTCTAATGCACCACTAGTGTTAATTTCACAAGAAACCTCAACTTCTGGTGGTGCTAAACTTAAATCTATTCTTTCAGTAGCTGAATCAGAACAGTCGCCTGCATTTGCACTTAATGCAACATCATAAAAACCACCTTCTGTAAATGTTAAGGTATAAGTACCATCACCATTAGGGCTTGCACTTGCACCATCAAAATCCCAATCAAGGTTAGCTTCAGGAGTACTACCATCATCAGCAACTATTACTGAGAAATCAGAAATATTATCGTCAGCTTCAACACAGAAAGCATCTTCAGAAACAGTAAAAGAAGCTTCAGGGCTTGCTATTACATTAAATTCTTCTGAAATAATAGAAGGACAACCCGAAGATGGATCAATATAAGTAAAGACTAAATTATAAGAACCTTCTCCTAAGGCTGAAGGAGAAAGAGCAGCAACAGCACTGCCATCAACTGATAAGTCGCCTTGGCTAATGTTAATGCTATTTCCAGAATCATCTTGTACCTGAAGAGTAGCTATCGCTTGATCTGCACAGTATATATCGGTGAAATTGACAAAAGAAATATTCAAGCCTTGACCAGCACATGCATCGCTTACATTTATAGGTCTCATTAATTCATTATCCTCTTTACAATCTTCATCATACGCGTTATTTGGATCAAGGGTAACTACCAAATTATTTAGACCTTCAGAACTTTGAATATCGTAAGTAATGTTAATTGTTTCTGAATAAGCTGGTGCAGGAACAGATTCCATTTTCATTGTTCCAATCAATGAACCACTTACATATTGACCGATGCTTATCTCTAAATCTGTATCAGGAGCTTGACCAAAGTTTTGTACTTGGATTTCTATTTGCACCTGAGGTGTAACAGAAGGATCAATTACTTGAGTAGGAGGGATGATATTGCCATTCATATCTTTAATAACCATATTATTGTTGTCAAAGAAAAATTCTGGTTCCGTCCATCGATACATCTTAATGGCAGGATCGCCAGCAAGCGTAAACTCATTACAAACAATTCTTATACCATCATCATTGGCATTGTAAATCTCGCTAATTGTATTTTTAATATTTTTACCTACAGATTGATCGTAATGATCTAAAGTGATATTTTCAACAAAGTTTTTAGCAAATAAATGTAGAAAGCTAGGGCTACTTAATGCTACAGCTGCTAAGAATCCGATAGAACCTCTATTATCTGTAAGTGTATAATCTTCACTCATACAAGTTTTATCATAGAAATCACTAATTTTTCCTACAAAACAAGAATTTGAAAGAATGAATGGATATTTTCCCTCATTGTTATAAGTGCTTGGATGCAACATTTCAAATTGCCAATAATTAACTTTTGGTGCAGAGTGACCAACATAGTTGATAAAGGAAAGTCCTGCCTCCATTCTTGGTTTTATACCTGGAGAAGATTGATAATTATTGTCTTGATTAGAATTAATTGCTCCTGTTAAATCTTGAAACTCTTGAATGACTTTATAACCAAGTTTTTGTTTTTCTATGGTTTCTTTGTATTCATCTAAATTTATTTGGAAGGTATTGGTTTCATCGGCTCCCCATCCTTTTGCAATATGGATGGCATTTTTCATCCACTTTCTATCTTGAATAGTACCGCAAGTTCTAGTATCTGTCATCCATGCTTCATATTCCAATACTTTATCTAGATATGAACGAACTTCATCTGGTGTTTTTGCAGGGATACGACCAATAGCAACTCTTGGCAAATAGTTTTGTGTAGTTGCTGTTGTGAGCATTAAATCTGTTGTTGTATATCCAAATGCTGGAACTAAACATACATCATGTGCTGTGGCATTATACCTGGTTTTGTCATATCGTACTCCCTTTCCAATTAAGTTTACATATTCAGGCTTTGATGAATTTGGAGCGTTATTATAAGCATAACTAATGTAATTTTTAATTGCCATAGGGTGCTTTTCTATTCCCCAAGAAAATTGGTCATATAATTCATCAATATGGGTAATTATTACATTATGAGATCCTCCAGTAACAGATTCTCGATAATTTTTATATCTTTCTACTTGGTCTATTCCTCCATCTCTTAAAGACTCATGAGTAATGATTAAATATTCTCCAATGTAAGCAGGGTCATCATAGTCAACAAAATTTCTGGGTGTAAATTCAGTAATTTCTTTTATGTTTGAATTAGAACTGCTGCTATTTAAAATTACAAATTCTCTCTCTATAGCTGATCCTGGTTCTATTTTGAATTTATATACATCACCAGAAACAACAGGAATATATTTTTTCCCCTCAGTACGATCATACAATACAGGATTAGAGCCTCCATCAAAATCTTCAATTTCAAAGTAGGTAGTTTGATTTATTTTTAGTTTGAATTCAAAATAATCTTCATTGTTAAAGCTGAAATCTCTTGGATAAGTCAATTTGAGTAAAGCCAATGCATATTTTGTTTCGTAAGGAAAATTATACTTTACGCCATTAAATGCTTTGAATTTTACAACGGTTCTTGCGTTACCTGTAAAATCAGGTACATCATTTAAATAGTCTAAGTCAACATCAAAATCAAATTGTTTAATTTGAAACTTTTTGAAAGAATCTTGAACAAAAACAGTTGAACTTTCACCTGGTTTTTGTAAACTGATTTCAAGATGTTTATCAAAATTAACTGCAGTAGAAGAGTTTCTACCAACAACCCTAGCACTCACCTGTGCTTTCTCTGGTGCATCAAAATAAACATTGTCTGTAAAGACTCTGTATCTAAATCCTAGATTATCTTGAATACTATCAATAAGTCCATCGCCGTCCAAATCGAATTCATTGTAGGTATATCTAATTATTGAACCTGTAAAACCTTCGCCTTCATCAAATGTTGAGAAATAACTGTAAGCACCAGCAGTATAATAAGGCTCTCCAGAGTGAAAATCACTTTTTTCAACCTTGTAAGACTCGTGCATAAAGTAGTCAAGCTTAGGTGGTGCATTGGTAATAGAATTTGCAGTTTCTTCATACCTTTTGTTTGTACCAATATTTGTGGTTAGAAAATAAGTCGCATTATCAGTAAACAAACTTGTTTCTTTTTGTAATTGTTTATTTGAGCCTGCAAATAATTGAGTGTCAAACTCTCCATCATTTTGTTCTCCATAAAATTCAATATAGTCACCCGTACTGAAAACATTATCAGTAGTAACATATATTGGAATCTCTTGACCTTTGTAAAAAAGCTGGAAGTTCTTGCCAATTAGTTGCATTCCTGTTCCAGATAAAGCAGAAGTTGGGATTCGATAAATCCCCGTTTCATTTACTTGAAATTTGTGATAGGTTTTGTCAAAATCTATCCATTCATTGCCATATTGACTAAAACTGGACAATCCAAAAATCAGTAAAGAAAAAATGTAAAAAATAATTTTTTTTATAGTTTTCTAGTATAATATTCCCTTATAAATAACATATCAAATTTAAAAAAATGTAGCTTCAGAATATCTGAAGCTATCTATCAAAGTGTTCTTTTTTTATTTTTTAGTAATGATGAAGTTATTGTTTTTTCGTTACTTACATAATGAAAAAACAATAACTTCATCATTACTTGATTGATTTTTTTAACGTATTTGTTCAAAAAGTAATAAAAAAATCGTTTTTAACGTATAATTTTAACTAATAAATATCACCAAATGATCAATAGCTTACATTTGTAGACATAAATTAGATATTCATTTACAATTAGACTTAATTAGTAATTCTCTACACGAAATTTTTATGTAGATTTTATATATAAGAAAAGTGTTTTAAATAAATGATTATCAATGATTTATTTATTTAAAATATAGTTATTTTTCAGTTGCTATTCATGAAATAGTTGAGAGTGCATATTCATGGGTGAATTCATCTGCGAATTTAATTTAGATTTTGCTAAATAATGCTAATATTATCGCGAAATCTTACGCACCTAAAAGTAAATATTATTATTACGACTTTTTGTAATCATTGTTAAAACTTCTTAAATTTAGAATGATCAGAATCCAAAATTTATTGTTTTCATATAAAATTAATGAGGAATTTTCTTTTCCCGATGTCGAGAAGCGGACTTTTAGACCCTTACTTGTATTGGGACGGTCAGGATGTGGAAAAACTACATTTTTACATCTGGTTGCTGGTTTACTTAAGGCAAATTCTGGTGAAATTGAGATTGAAGGCACAGATATTACCAAATTGACTGGAAAAGAGCTGGATTTGTTTAGAGGGAGAAATATTGGGGTGATTTTTCAATCGGCACATTTTGTACAGGCTTTGAGTGTATTAGAGAACCTAAGGCTTCCTAGTTATCTTGCAAAATCCAAATTTGACGAGACTGTGGCTGTTAAATTATTGCAAAATTTGAATCTTGGTGATAAAATTCGAGCCAAAACCCATAAATTGAGTCAAGGTGAGAAACAACGACTGGCGATTGCTAGAGCAATTATCAATAATCCGAAGCTTATTTTAGCAGATGAGCCTACAGCAAGCCTGGATGACGATAATTGTTTTAACGTGGTGGATTTATTGAAAGAACAGGCGGAACAAAAAGATGCCCATTTAATTATTGTTACCCACGATAACAGATTAAAAGAAGTATTTGAGGATCAAATTATTTTAAATAAATTGTAGGGGCCGTAAAATAATTATGAGTTATGAATTATGAATTATGCACTTAACCACAATTATGAATTTATGTAGAGACAAGGCATGCCTTGTCTCCTTCGCTGAATCTGACGAATCCGCTGAATCTGACGAATCCGCTGAATCTGACGAATCCGCTGAATCTGACGAATCCGCTGAATCTGACGAATCCGCTGAATCTGACGAATCCGCTGAATCTGAC
>Ga0114957_1000883_pt1 | contig 36193 bp, 31 predicted proteins | sample BantaG_FD_87175 | JGI IMG/M metagenome (GOLD analysis project Ga0114957, IMG submission 87175) | Marine algal microbial communities from Bantry Bay, Ireland - BantryBay_4 metaG | ecosystem: Host-associated > Algae > Red algae > Unclassified | place: Bantry Bay, Ireland | collected 2014-11-21
AGAGAATTTCAATGCCATTGCCCGTCACTGTCCCCACAAATGAGTCAGTGCCTTGCCCTTCTTTTAGTTGAAAATGAGAAGGTACTTCAATGCTGTAGTCTTGGATAACTATGCGTTTTAATTCAATGTCATCACTGTAATCGTATGTTAACATAGGGTTACAATTCGTTAAGAGAACGGAAATTGAGATGAGAACAATGTGTGTTAATAAATATTTCATATTAGTAGTTATTTAAGTATAGACTGCTATTGAATCAGAATCGTTGGGTGGGACTACACAATTCTGAAAAAGTTTGACTTAAATCTGGAATTAAAACCACAATTCTTGAAGACCCATTATTATTCAAGTAAGCTTTCTGATTCAAATATTTGATTAATTAACATTTGTTCTTCAAGAGATATATTTTCAGCAGATATGCTCAATGAAAACACTCCAAAATGCACAAATTAACTTAAAGCACATCTCGACCACATTTCCTATATAGGATCTTCACCTTGTGCCCCAATCTATTCATAACTAATTGATTATGAAGAAATCTTTTTTAATTTGGCCAAGTTGGGTTAAATTAAACTGAAAGAAATCAAAGTGATTAATTTATATTAATGAACAATGAAATTTCATATCTACGAATTTCAATTGAATTTTGAGCCCACTCCGAAAACTCACAAAACCAAAAATATTTCTTTTGGCGATATTTTTTCATTTTCTCAATCCACTGATACTCAGGCATCACTGAATTTCAAAAACCAAAAATCTCATCCAAAATATTCCATTTTATACAATTAGTCAGATTTCAGAGAGGGCTCAAATTTTGTTTATTCGTAAGAGACTTAGGCCAACAACAATGTTGTTATACAATTTTTATGTCTTAGAACCATACTGGATCAAAGTTCTATATCGCGATAATATACCTTCTCTGATATAGAAGACCAATCCGATATGTTTTGCCTAAACAAATTAAATGACTCATAAGTCTTTCTGGCAAAAGGGTCAGATTGAGCTAAATCCTCAATTGCCTCATTTGCATAAGCACGTAAGGTTTGTAGGATGTCATCATTAAATCGTCTGATCTCTACATCTTCGGCTTCTTTAATTTTTGTTAAATATTCACTGTTTTTAGCCTCAAACTCTGACAAAACCCAATGGTTCATACGGTAACCAGCCGTCTTCACAATTGCTTGTAAATCATTTGGTAACTCTTCGAAAGCTTTCTGATTGATCATGATTTCTAATTCAGTTCCTAATTCATGCCAGCCTGGCGTATAATAATACTTTGCAATTTGATAGAAGCCCATTTTGTAATCATGGTAGGGGCCTATCCATTCTGCGGCATCGATGATTCCTCTTTCTAGTCCTGTATAGATCTCTCCTCCGGCAAGCAACACTGGACTACCTCCTGCCCGCTCTAAAACTTTACCTCCTACGCCTGGCATCCTCATCTTTAAGCCCTTCAGATCGTCAACGGAATTTATCTCGCGATTGAACCATCCACCCATTTGTACACCAGTATTGCCGCCTGGAATTGGTATCAGTCCATAATCTGCATATAGTTCTTCCCACAACTCTAAGCCACCACCAGACATTAACCATGCATTGAGTTGTTGAGCATTCATTCCAAAAGGGATAGAAGCAAAAAATTGCGCTGAAGGTAATTTACCTGCCCAGTAGTAAGAGGCTCCATGACCAATCTGAGCTGCCCCGCTCCTTACCGTATCAAATACTTCTAGTGGTGGCACGAGTTCTCCTCCACCATAGACATGAATATCTAACCGCCCTCCAGACATTTCTCTTACCCAATCGGCAAATTTAACACAGCCTTCACCTAGTATTGGAAAGTTGGGTGGCCAGGTAGTGACCATTTTCCATTTGTATTTTTTGTCATTGCCAATTATTTTTTCCGTTGTCTGAGCACGCACCGGTTGGAGTGCTCTTATGCCAAAAGGTAATGCCAGTGTGCCTAAGGCCAATCCTTTGAAAAACTTTTTCCGATTGAATGGTTTACTCATGCTTGAAAATAGATAAATATTGGGGATTATGATTTTAAAACCATTTTTAATCGAGAGGTACGAAGACCTTCGATTCAGATTCAATGAAGATCAATCCTGAGGCTATGGACTCCGTTTCTCTTGCCGTGTTTTTATGACTAATAACATTTAGAGCATTTTGGCATTAGTAAATTTTGCACATGCTTTACTAGTGATTAATTCTTCAAAGGTACTTAAGCCGCTGTCTGATTTATATAATACGCTTGTTTTAGAATGGCATTTTTCAGACTGCCAAATACGTGTTCAATAATTTCTGTATTCGTTTCAACATCACGGTTTATTGGGACCTTAAATATTTGCACAAATTCTTGTGGCGATTTAAATCCTTTGACTTCCAAATAATATAATATTTGAATATTTAACAAATGATCATCGTGTTGCTCTGCTTTGATGCTCAATCTATTATTGGCTTTTTTAGATTTGTCAAAATAGAAACTAAATAGATTTTTGTAAAATGTTTTATTACCATAAATGATGGTATTTCTTGGAACATGCAAGTCGATGTTTTTATAGTTTAGTGAACTGTCTTCTCCAATATGATTTATCAATTCATTGAGGTTGAGGTAGTCAGCATTCTCTAGTAAACTTGTCGGATCAATTTTATTAAAAATGTTTGAATAAGAAATTGAATTTTCTACATATGTTATTTCTTTATGAATATCACTGACAATATTTTCAATAATTACTTTGTCTGCTTTGACATAGGTATTTACTGATGAAAGCCCCTCTATGACTTGTTTTATCCTCTCATTAGAATCCATGACCATTTTTAGAACGGCGGATAAAGCAAAGTCCGTATATTTATTTTTCGCAGATAAATATTTACTTCTAAGGTTTGCATATTCTTCCTCAATGAGTATAATGTTGTGTTTTGTCTGCTCTATTGATTTTTGTTTATAGACAAGAGTTCTGTCATCTACAATAACTCTAAATCCATCGCTTTCTTTCTTTAGTACAACGTCCACTATATATTCGATGTTGTCATAAGAAAATTCGTACGCTTCAATGACTAAATCAATCAGATCTTCGTAACTGCCGACATGTGAATATAGAGGAAGTATATCTTCTATATGTTTAATTTCTTTAAGGTCGAATGGCAAATTATAATCCACAATCCACCCAGAATAATTTAATATGAGGAAGTATGTTGTTTTCATACGGAAGTGTGTATGGTTCTTGCTAAGTAAGTAAAAGCTTCGTTTACATTGCCACCAGTTTTGGCACTTGTCAGAAAGTCATATTCATATGTGTTGTCTATATACTTTGCATAAGTATCATCTTCAGATAAATCAGCTTTATTACCTAAGATGATTTTCTTTATAGTTGCATTAGAAGTATGTAACTCTTTAAATACTTCTTGTAATTTTCCATAAGTCAAAGGTCTTGTTATATCAAAAACACCCATGACACCACTTGCCCCTTTCATATATTTCCTAAATAGATCACTTTGAAAGATTTCACCTGCCAAATCCCAAATCAATAGATCCACTTGTCCATCTTCAAATTCGATCACCTTCTTATCTACTTTTACTCCTATTGTAGAATGATATTCTTCTGAAAATTTGCTATGGACAAATTGCCTAGTAAGAGACGTTTTACCTACTCCGACAGACCCTAACAATAATATTTTGGCTACAATCTTCTGCATAATGTCTTAAAGTGTTCTGTCAAATGATGGTTGATAATGTCTGTCTCTTTATTTGATAAATAATCTTTATCTGATGTCAGTGAATGCTCTTCTGCAAAATGCCGTATACTCTCTAAAACAGTAGATTTGAACACAGCATCATTAAACCCTGTAAAGACAACTGAGAAATAATATGAACCATAATCTTGTAAGAGTATTTTAAACTCTCCATAATCGATTAATCCGACATCACTATTTTTAGAATCAAGCGCTGTCTCCATAAATGATTTAATTGCGGTAAACATCCCAGCGACAATGTCTGGATCTGAAATTCGCTTCTTTGCATAATTCGCAATCAATAAGCCTGACTCTTTATTAATGAGCATGACTTCTTGAAATTCAGATTTATCTATGATGACTTTTTCTCTGAAGACAAGTTGTTTCCAATACGCCAAGGATGTTAGATTTTTAGTCCCTTTTTGCATTTTTTGATTAAGCTTTTCTATTTCGACTTGGATATACTTTTTAATCATCTTTCCCATGACTGGGCCAAGAACATCCACAATCTCACTTTTTGCACCACTGATCTTTTGGGAGAAAAGTGCTGGATCATTGAGTTCGTTTTTTAATGATTGTATTTCATCTAATACTTCAATACGTAACTCATCATTAATGCGATACAGCTCCGCCTTATCCTTAGATAGCAGTATAGATCTTAATTGGTCTAAAGCTCTTTCTTCAACCAAAACTTACAAATTTTCTATGAGTTGTATGAGGTGGTTCTTCAAGACTTTACGATCAGCTTTCACTTCTTTTAATTCAGCAATATCTTTTGATGTTTGCTTCTTTAGTTCATGAAGTTCTTTTTGTACTTCAAGTCGAAGATTGCTAATTTCACTAGCTAACTCTTTAATTTGTTGGTTTATAGAACCAGACTGCTCTTTGAGTGCGTTGCGAAGCGTTTGCTCTATTTGCGAAAAGCGTTGGTCATACTCTTGCATGGTCTGACCAAATATAATTTCTTTAATAGCATCTAACTTAGAGTTATTGCCGACGACACCATTGCCATTTGACTTAGACATATCTTATATATTTTAATTAGTTGGGAAGTTATAATCAAAACCTACGTGCAGTTAAAAGGTGTCTAAGTATATAAATATACGCATTATTCTAATGAAAAGGAGGTTCTGGTATAGAAAATGAATTACTATAATAATTATGTATAAAAGCGATACTCTTATTCGAAGTTTTCACAGATAGCTTGGAATAGTTTAAATTTGTATAAAAGATTAAGATTATGGGAAGAGCATTTGAATATAGAAAAGCAACAAAATTTGCCAGATGGGATAAAATGGCGAAGGAATTCTCCAAAGCTGGAAGACACATCACCATGGCAGTTAAAGCAGGAGGATCTGATCCTGATTCCAACATTACCTTGCGAAGAGCTATACAAAATGCAAAGTCTGTCCAGATGCCCAAGGACAAGATTGAAGCCGCTATACAGAAAGCAGAAGATAAGGATACATCTGGTTACGACGAACTCTCCTATGAAGGAATGGCGCCTCATGGTATTGCAGTTGTTATTGATACGGCTACAGACAACCCGACCAGAACAGTTGCAAATATCAGAGCGGCATTCAATAAGAAGGGCGGCAGCCTCGGGACAATGGGGATGCATGACTTTCTGTTCAAGCGCAAAGGCGTATTCTATGTACCTATCGATCAAATCAATGATGTCGAAGAAATTGAATTAGAGTTGATTGACTTTGGGCTAGAAACTATCGAAAAAGATACTGTCGATGATGTAGAAATGTATAAGGTCTTTGTTGCATTTGAAGATTTTGGAAACATGCAAGAAGCTTTGGAAAATCAAGGCATCAAAGCTGAAAAATCAGAGTTGGAACGAATACCTAATCATACCAAAGAATTGAGTGAAGAGCAAATCGATGAAGTACTAGAGTTGATAGATAAATTTGAGCAAGACGACGACGTTACCAATGTATTTCACAATCTTGCTTAATGCTGAATTGGAACAGTACAAATCATGTTAAAGAAGAGTTGATAAAACAAGAATATTTATCTACAGATTCTATAGATCTAGCCATCTATTTATCATCAAAGCTCAATAAACCTCTACTTATTGAAGGCCCTCCAGGTGTTGGGAAAACTGAAATTGCAAAATGCCTTGCAAAGATTGCCCAAGTTGATTTGATCAGACTACAATGCTATGAAGGACTCGGCGTCGAACATGCAATCTACGAATGGAATTATCAAAGTCAACTCTTGGCTTTGCGTTTGATGGACTCCGAACAGAATTCATTAGAAGAAAAAGAAGCACATATATTTAGTGATAAGTATTTATTGAAAAGGCCTCTCTTGCAATCTATAAGCAGTGATAAGTCATCAGTATTATTGATAGATGAACTTGATCGGTCTGATGAAGAATTTGAAAGTTACCTCTTAGAAATATTGTCTGATTGGCAAATATCAATACCAGAATTAGGGACGATAAAAGCAAAGACTGTTCCCACCGTAATCATCACAAGTAATCGAACTCGTGATCTGTCAGAGGCGCTTAGGCGAAGATGCATATACATGTGGATAGATTACCCTGAATTTGATAAGGAACTCTCTATCCTTCAAACCAAAATGCCTAACATCAATCAAAAATTAGCAGAACAGATTTGCTTGTTTATGAAAGAACTCCGCCAGCTTCAGTTAAAAAAATCACCAAGTATTGCAGAGTCACTTGACTGGGCATTCGCCTTGTCAGAAATGCATTATGAACATCTAGATAAGCAAATTATTGAGGATACCTTAGGCATCGTTTTGAAAGATTGGCAAGACCTTCGAGACTCTCAAGACTCTCTATCAGAATTACTGGAAAGAGTTGGTGTTGTCCAAAAGCTATCAAGTTGATCCAGCGTCAAACTAATTTAACAGCCAATATTTTATCCTTTTGCCACTACCTTCGAGACAAAGATTATTACATCGGCTTTCAAGAAGAAAAGGAATGTCTAGCAAGTTTATCTTTAGACCCTGGATTGATTCGCTCTGCAGATCTATTTAAACTAACATTAGAAATCTGTTTTTGTAAATCAAAAAGAGATATAGAACTTTTCTCTGACCTATTTGACCACTACTGGAAAGAACTAGAAAGAGCAGTTGATAGCAAAACCAAAGATGAAGATAGCCCAACTGAGCAGATGAAAAACAAACAATCTCCTGCGATCAATCAATTGCGAAGCTGGTTGTTTAATGAAGATAATGTGGAGCAAATAGGAACAGCTAGTTACTCAAGCCATTCACCAAATGATAATCAATTGGGTCTCAGTGTTGATGAAAAAGAATTGCAAGAGATGCTTAAATATGTCAATTCATTATTGTCTCAAATTGCAAGAAAACGGACGCGCAGATATACTGATTCAAAAAGAAAAAAACTAATCAATCTCAGAAGAAGCATTAGAAAAAATATACTTGGTTCGGACGAGCTACTGCAATTGGTCTATAAAGAGAAAAAGAAGGATTTGCGGATTGTACTTCTTTGTGATGTCAGCAAGTCCGTTGAATTATACTCCATGTTTTTCTTGAAATTCATGATCTCTTTAAAGTCGTTATCTAAGCGTGTCGAGATATTTAGTTTTGCTACTTCTTTGCATCGACTGACTGAGGAGATTGATATCCGCGATGTCAACAAATCACTTCGAACAATTTCCAGGAAAATTAAAAGTTGGTCTGGCGGAACAAAAATCGGAGAAGCTCTTGACGAGTTTATGAAAGACTACAGCCATAAATGTATCAACAAAAACACAGTGGTATTCATAGTCAGTGATGGTTGGGATACGGGGGCTGTAGATCTTATCGATAAGAATATGAATGCACTAAGTCAAAAATGCATGAAGATCATATGGCTCAATCCACTACTTGCAAATGAAGATTGGAAACCAGAAGTAGCAGGTATGCAGGCTGCCATACCTTACATTGATCTGTTATTACCATTCCATAATATTGAGTCGTTGAAGACAATGGCAAAGATGAAATTGGTGTAAATTAAAGTTGACTCACTGTAAGTGAAGCTATACCGAGGATAGTACTCTTATTCATACGCTATTTTGCTGCAATTTTGTCGGATTAAAATGCCACAAAGTTATCTCCCATATAATGTTTCAAATTCCACTTTTTTGTTGTGTCTAATGCTCTTTCTAAAACGATTAAGTTCTCCTTTGGATTCTGCTTGAAGTATTCCACTGTTTCTTTATCTAATGATCCATCAAGGCAGATTAAAGTTTCTTTGATGCCATCGGTGACGTGGAATAATTCATTTTTCTTGAATTCTTCTTTCTTAGTTACAGTATAATTCAGTTCGTATCCTTTCTTAATGAGTATCTCTGTGATGAGTTCGTCTTTGTTGAATGCAGTTACCATCTGTGCCTCTTTGATGCTAATGTATTTCTTCAACAATTCGACGTTCTCTTTTTCTGTCTTATTTATATCAGGAGCGAATTCTGTTCTTGGGAAGTTAGATTTTTGAAGTTTGAACACTTTGAAGCCAAGTCCGTCATTGTCTGGATTAGGATTTTTAGGATTATCAGATGCATTGGATTTAAAGAGGTCGGGTTGTTTGGCTTTCTTTTCTTCTATGATCTTTTCTATGACTCGTTTGTTTCGCTCTATGGTGATGTCGCTTATTTTTTTATAGCCTGCTTTGTAGGCTTCAGATTTTGGGTCAGTGGCTTCTGGGAGTTGGACCAGAATGAATTTTCTGTTACCACCATCAGCTTCATTAAGCTCAGCAACAGCCTGTCCAGTTGTTCCTGAACCAGAAAAGAAATCTAGAATTAATGCATTCTCATCATTAATCATCGAATAAATATACTTAAGCAATGATGTAGGTTTAGGAAAACTAAATAATTTACTTCCAAATAAATCAACCATTTCTTTATTGCCATCTTCGCTTCTTCCTACAAACTTCGGTAAAAATGTTGAAGCGGCTTTTATAGCTTTATCGCTTCCATATTTCTTCAAAGCTTTAGCTTTATCTTCACTTTCGAAAACCCTGTAAGCCGGAATAGTAATATTGAGAAAATTATAATCATCAGGAAATACAATTTTACCTCTATTATAATACTCTTGAAACGTATCTTTCGAAACACCCCATACTCTTTTAGGATTATAATGATAAGTGTCCCCACTTTTTGGATTTACAATTATAAAAGCACAATTGGGTCTTTCCTCTGAACTTCTCTGAGTAGTTAAATCAGACAACCTCCACCTGTCATTTGGATAATCGGCAGTAGAATGATATTTTCTTTCAATTGCCAATCCTGCATTGTATGTTTCTTTAGCGTAAGATATTATCCATTCATAATCTTGTGAAACTCCAAATGGGACATCACTTTTAGCTGTTCTTTTTTTCCAAGGAAACTGAGCCACAAAACACTCTTCTCCAAAAACTTCATCACATAGTTTTCGCAAATGATGAACCTCATTATCATCAATAGAAATAAAGATTACCCCATCTTCTTTTAAAAGCTGCCTCGCAATCAGCAACCGGCTATACATCATATTCAGCCAATTGCTATGAAAGCGTCCATCTGTCTCTATATTGGTATCTACTTTCATTCCATTCTCAACATATTCCGCATCTTCCCAATATTCTGCTTTATCCTGATTCCAATTATCCGTGTATACAAAATCTTTTCCTGTGTTATAAGGTGGGTCTATATAGATGCACTTGACTTTCTCTCTATAGGATTTACTTAATAGTTTGAGTACTGCTAAGTTTTCACCTTCGATGATGATGTTTTCAGAATTGTCAGGATTGACACTTCTCTCTTGATCATACACTAAAGTAGCATCAGTTGGTGTAAATGCTTCTCTCTTAGCCTTGCTTTTGCCAAACCATCTGAATTCATAGCGCTCAGTTTCATTGACCAATTCTGGATCCACTACTTTTTTCAGTTCGTTGATATTCAGCTTGCCTTCATTCGTGAAGATGTCAGGCATTATTTCTTTCAGTTTTGCTAGACGTTCTGCGTTATGATCTGGAGAGTTGGTGTTATCTAAAGAGTTATGTTTCATTCGCGTATTCTTTTTGTCTGAACCATGATTTTCATGATTACTTGATATTTTTACTGCTTAATTTTATTGTTGTTGTGGACTCTTTTGTGCTGTAAACTTTTGCCACCAAAATTTATGAGTAATCCTATTTCTAAGTCATAGGCTTCTACATAATTCATAGCTTGAGCGAGATGAACATCTTCCAAATTTATAATAGCTTTAATCTCTACCATGATTGTATTTTCTACGAAGAAGTCCACTCTTCGAGTACCTATTTCATGGCCTTTGTAGGATATCTGCATTTCATGCTCCCTTGAATAATTGATTCCTTGTGACGACATCTCTATTTCCAATGGTCGCTGATAAATTACTTCTTGAAATCCATTTCCAAGATATTTATGCACCTCCATAGCGCAGCCGATAATCTTATATGTAAGCTCTTTATATTTCATAATATCTGCAATAAATCATGGTAATCTATTAATCCTTTTCAATCATGGTTCAGACAGTTGAGTTTATGGTTTGGGTTGCTTGACTTTTGAAGTATTGATATTCTTTTACTGGAGCTTTGTAATGCACATCTATCCCAATGGTATCAAAATGTTTGATGGCACATTGTATTTTGTACAGTTCACTTTCTTTTAATGCTTTTTTGTCGTTGATGTCATTCGTCCCTTTAGTTTCTATGACAAAGTAAAATTCACTCTCTTGACCATCTTTGAGGCTTTTACGTTTCATCACTAATCCGAAGTCCGGATTGTATGTACCTATTGGAGTTGGTATTTTATAGTAAGATGGTAATTTTAAAAAGCAAATGACTTCATCATCCCTATCTGCAGCGATTGCAAAGTTTCTTTCTGGGCTACTTCCCCTATCTATCACTACTTTATCGAATACACCTCTATTTGGAGTATCTACATAGTCTTTGTCACTTATGTTCTTGACAAAATCCTCGAAGTCAAAAGGGAAGTTTTCGTTCGTTAAATGATAATCCAATCCTCTTACCATTTCTTCTAGTTCGATATTTTTGATTATTGCAATGGATTGATGGATGTACTTAGGTGGATTCTTTACAAAATCATCATAGTTAGTGACACCAGATATAATTTTATACAGCGTTGTATAACCTAAACCTGTTTCTTCACTTATTTCCTCTACAATATCTAAAGGTGAGAATTTTGCTTTTTGTTTATAGCTCTCTGATCCTTCAAATCGATCTTCAATGCCTTCTTCTGTAATTGCACCAATCGTACGACTCGTAACCTCTACTTCATAATCAGCGATGGATATAGCATTAAGAGACGTTATACTTCTTGTTATCAAAGCCTCTTCATCGAAGCTTATAGAATAATCTGTTTTCTTGGACAACGATTTCCAAAAACGCTTGAAAGCCTCGTTTAAAACTGTCGATTCGTTTCTTTTGAATGTGACTTTATTTTGTGCTTCCCCTTTATGAGTATGTGTCATTCCGGCACCCGCATTAGGATTGCCATAGACTTCTTTAATTTCTTCTTGATATTGTGTTACGAATGTTTCGTAGGATTCATTGGGTATGACAGTGAGTTGATTAATCCGATCTTCATCAGCTACTTCGGCTTTATCATATACTCTCTGACCATTTGAATTCACGGATATACGTAAGCCTCGTCCTATTTCTTGTCTTTTCTTTATTTCTGAGTAAGAGGTATTTAATGTTGCAATATTGAATATATTCGGATTGTCCCATCCAACCCCAAGTGCAGAATGCGAAAAGATAAATTCAATTTTATTGGCTACTTCGTTACCATATCTTAGTAAGCCTTTTTTATCCTTCAAAATGGCATCAAAGACATCTTTGTTTTTTCGCATCGAAGATTCACTGTCTGTATATTCACCTTTGCCTGTTTGTGCAAAATAAAATCCTTGAATGTCATTTATATGTTCTGCCGTAGGCGTCTTTCCATCATTGAATTCTGGATAAATCTCTTTATATTTCTCAATGAAAATATTCTTGATGATAGGATTATCGCTTACATAATTTGCAACCTTATCGATGAATAGTAGAGAAAGACATTTAATTCCTTTAGCTGCTAATATTTGCTTTTTGGTAAAATGTCGAATGATGAGCCATTCAATTTGCAATGACCAAACACTTTGAATATTACCCGCTGCTTGTTTTTCAACTATCTCTGTACCATTAGAGAATGAGACAGACCATTTCTGAGTTTTAAGACTTTTATTAATTCTCGCTACAGTATAATTGATGTAGCTTGGATTGTTTGTTGCCTTACCGAGATTGTCACCAACTTTAAGCCATTTGGTGTTTTTGAATTCAATCTTTCCGCTCTTTGCCTGTACCCAAGCTTTTATTTTTGCCTTTGGATCACCTTTTCCATTTTGAGTATCTGATAATTCTAATTTTAATGTTGCTTCATCATTTTTTTCAGTTACTGTTAGGACTTCTATTTTTTTTACAAGACCTTGTTTGTAGCTATCATAAGGAGTTAATCTATAAATTAGATTTTTCTTGATCTTATGAGTGGCAGAAAATCTGATTTTATATAAGGGATTGAGTTTAGCAATCTGATTAATTGAATTTTCAGTGTCCATTCCTTCTTGCGGTTCATCCATTATGATGATTGGATTGGTTCTCCCTATGGCTTCAATAAATGGAATGTTTGCGAATAGGTCTTCCCTTTTTGCCTGGTTTAATATTTTATCCTCAGAGTTAAATGACGCCAGAGTCATAATCATAATCTGGGGATGTTGTTCTTCTATGAAGTTGGTTACGTAGTTCAGCTTTTTACTGCTGTACTCAAAATACTGTGGTGTGAAGCCATACTGATTTTCAAGTTGTACTTTGAATGAATCTAATGCATTTATCACTCCTTGCCTAATTGCAACAGAAGGTACAAGGATAATGAATTTCGTAAATCCATAATGCTTGTATAACTCATAGATAGATTTCAGATAAACGAGGGTTTTACCCGTTCCTGTTTCCATTTCGATTGTCAATTCCTGTTCCTCAGTTATTTCCGCTATATCTTTATCTATTCCATTTTCATCAGTAATTCCAGTAATGTTCTTAATCGTTTCTTCTATAGTTAGGTTGCTATAGTTTGATCTAATTCCATCACTACAAGCATTATCGAAACTATTCTTATCGTTGCCCTCAAATACTTTGACAATTGAGCTAATAGCATTCTCTTGATAATCTAATTTCTCTAATTGTATTTCCATCTCTTTCTTCACGCTTGAGTTTTTTGATATTTGATTTTCTGTTCCGCTACTTTCATTGCTTCTAATCCAAGCTCTTCACCATCGACTTGATATACCAATTTGTCACTTAACCAAGCGAGAATAACTTCGTTTTTGTTCTCTAGATAGAAATTAGAAAGTGATTCTACCTGTTCTTTAGTTGGCATCCTTTCATCTCTTTCTATTTTGCTTAATATAGTTGGATCGATAGACAGTTTTGCCCCTACTTCTCGAAGTAAAAGATCCCTCTGTTCTCGTAATTCTCTTAAAGTTTCACCAATTGATTTCATCTGCCATTATTTGACTTGACAATATCTGGCGAATATAATAAATCTTTTTTGATGCGTTTGAGAGAAAAAGTAATTTTAGCACAACCGTACTAATTTAAATATGAAAAATTGCCATCTGAGCGTCATTTAATTATACATATGTAAGAAGCTATATTTTTGTAATGCTCTGGTTGTCAATAATCAGATAATTTGATGTGGTCCTATACAAATTTAGCTCTTAGCTTTCTTTTCAAAGTGTTAGTAAGAGGTTTGGAAAGAACAGTCCAAGTTTACTCAAGTATACTCAATTCAACTTGATTTTTGTATCGACCTTGCGGAATAGCCATGAGGTCTTCATGATTCCCTTTTTCGATGATCTGGCCGTCTTCTAAAACATAAATCATGTCTACATCTTTAATTGTACTTAAACGATGTGCGATGATGATTGATGTGCGACCTTCCATTAATTTGTTAAGTGCGTCTTGGACTATTTTTTCTGATTCTGAATCCAAAGCCGATGTTGCTTCATCCAATAATAAGATGGATGGATTTTTCAGTATGGCTCTTGCGATCGCAATCCGTTGTCGTTGACCACCTGATAGTTTGATGCCTCTATCACCTACTAGTGTATCTAAACCTTCTGGAAAACTTTCAATAAATTCCCATGAGTTAGATTGCTTAGCTGCAACGATGATGTCTTCTTCTGACGCGTCTAATCTACCATATTGTATGTTCTCTCGAATGGTGCCTCCAAACAAGATGGCGTCTTGCGGAACAATAGAAAAATTACGACGATAAGCTTGCAAATCGTAATCCAAAATATTGGTGTCATCTATAAATATATCTCCATCATCTAATTCATACAATCTAAGCAAGAGAGCCATGACAGTTGACTTACCAGATCCACTAGTTCCAACCAATGCGATTCGTTTCTCTGGTTCGATTTCTAAACTTAGTCCTTTAAGTACGGTTATATCAGGTCGTGTCGGATAAGTAAATTTGACGTTTCTGAAACTTACTTTACCATACATGTTGTGCCGTCTACCATTATCGTGATTCTCCAATTCTGGAACAGATCCGATAATCTCTCTAACACGTTCGGTAGCCCCAAATGCGCCAATCAACTCTGTATAAAAATTACCTAATCCAGCAATTGCGGCTCCTATCACTCCAGTTATTCCTGTGAATGTTACCAGATCTCCAGCAGTCAATTCTCCTGTTTGTATCATCTTAGCACCAGACCAAAAAACAAAAATTATAGCTCCAGTAAATACGGTAACTATAAACGCGGCAAACAAGCCTCTTGATTTGGCATAAGTCAACGCTATGTCGACCACATTAGTGATAGAGCTACCATATCGTTTCGATTCAAATTCTTCGTTTGTGAATGATTTTACAGAGGTAATATTAGTAACCGTTTCATTCATAATGACATTAGAATCTGCTAAGGCCTTTTGTCTTTTCTTCGAAAGTGCTCGAATGTGTTTACCAAAAAATAAGGCACCTATGACGACAATCGGAAAAGTAGCTAGCATAATGATAGCTAACTTGGGAGCTTTAAATAAAATGAAGATAATGCCGCCTATAAGCATGATGACTTGTCTGACAAATTCAGCTAATACGATGGAAAAGACATTATACATTCGTTCTACATCGGCAGTTATTCGACTGACTAGTTCTCCGACTCTAGACTTCTCAAAAAAACTGACAGGAAGTGTCACCATTTTAGAATACAAATCTTTACGTATCGCAGCAGTACCATTCTCACTTACAATAGCAAAGAGATAAATTCTAAAAAACGATATGACACCTTGAAGGATGAAAATGATGAATAATACTAGACCTATTTTATTTAACGACCAGAAATCATCGCCTTTACCTGTTGCAACATCTACCATCCTACCTGCGACATCCATAACACCCAGAAATATGACGCTAGAGATTGCTAGTAAAATAAGACCGATAATAAACTGCCATTTATACGGTTTGATATAGGAGAATATTTTTAGCCATTCATTGAACGTCTCCTTACTAAATTTTGCTGCTGGTAAATTATCATCTATGTCAGCCTGATGTATCCTTCTTGCCATTTGTTTCTGTTAAACAACAATCACTATGAATCGTTGCTTCTTATCTAGCACAAAAGTATGAATATTCCCTTTGACAAGAGCTAATAGATTTTGATTTGCACCTCTAATTCAACCGTATATGTATATAGTAATTCTAACAAAGTGCCGATATTGGTTAGATTAAGCTATTATATGCTGCCAAATACTCAATTTTCATAATATTTAGCAGATTTCAAGGTAATTACCGTTACAATTCACTAATTTATACGACTAAATAGTATATAAGTTTTAAATAAAACAAAATGAAATCTAGAAAATTCAAACGAGGAGAACAGTTTTTTTTTCAGATAATTGATGACAATGGTAATGTGAAGATGGAAAGCAACTCCTTCTCAGACAAAGAGGACAGAAACAAGGCGTTGGATGAAGCAATGAATCCTTATGTCTCAAAGGGAAACGCTGATGACTACAAACCGCTTAATTTCTATGAATCAAATTCGAACTCAGAAAATGGTTTTGACAAATTTGACGCTGATGGAGAATTCTATTTTTGCTATTGTGCGAATGGTGTTGTCCATTTGATTTCAGAAGGTTATTCTTCAGAAAGCGGAAGGGATAACGGAATTGCTAGCGTTGAGAAAAACATGGCTAACAAAGATCGTTATTCCGTAAATCCATTAGCAAATGGCAAATGGTCTTTAAATCTAAAAGCTGGTAACCATCAAGAGATAGCAACAAGTCGCTGGTATAACTCAGAAGGAGAAGCGAATAATGCATTAGCTGCCTTATCCGGAGGTGGTAGTGCGGCTGCTATAGCAGGTAGAATGGCTAGCATAGGCGGAGCAGGTGCTTTAGGTGCTGTTGATGCGCCAAAGAAACGGAAGAAAAGAAAGAGTTCTAAACCAAAGGCTGAAAAAATCCCAATTTCAGACGGCTCATATACGTATAATGATGTAAAATATTATATACATAAAAGCAGTGGAAACGGTCAATATTATTTCTCTTTTAAAAATCCGAAGACCGATAAAACTATTTTAATGAATAGTGATGTTAGAGGATTTTCATCTGAAGCAGAGGCTAACGCAGGGATCAAAGCAGTTTTTGCAAATGCAAATGTTAAGTCCAAATACGACGATAGAGCGACTAAGAACGGCAAGTTCTGGTTTTATTTGACTGATGGTAAAGACAAAAATGTTGGTAAGAGTATCTTCTTTGGTTCAAAAGAAGACATGCAAACAGCTATTGGTCTTTTAGTAGGGCCTCCAGGAGGAGCTGCTAAAGCTGGAGCTTCTGCCGCCTCTAGTGATGGCAATCAAGATGAATATTTACCATTAGTTTCTTATACAGGTAATAAATCTGACATTAACAAAGACTTTATCACTTTTGAACAGGACGGGCAATACTATTTTGCTTGGATGGTTGATGGTAAAGTTTACATGAGAAGTCAAGGATATACAGCAGAAGCTGGTCGTGACAATGGCATTAATTCAGTGATAAACAATAGAGATAAGGAAGAGCGATATGCTGATCTCTCAGACAGTGGTCAAAACTTTGTTATTCTTAAAGCTGGCAATAGTCAGGAAATAGCTCGATCAGGTCCCATTAGTGAAGGCTGGACACAGTATAGATCAGCAGGTCTAGCTTCATTAGGTTTGGGAGCTGCAGCTATAGCAGTTGAAGAAGCAAGAAAAAAAGCTGCGAACGAAGCAGCAAGACAACGAATAGAAGCTGAAGCGAAGCGAAAAGAGGATGAAGCAAGACTACAAGCAGAAGCAGAGGCAAAACGAAAAGCGGAAGAAGAAGCAAGACTAAAAGCAGAAGCTGAGGCCAAACAAAAAGCGGAAGAAGAAGCAAGATTGAAAGCAGAGGCCGAAGCAAAACAAAAAGCAGAGGAAGAAGCAAGATTAACAGCAGAAGCCGAAGCAAAACAAAAAGCAGAGGAAGAAGCAAGAGCAAAAGCAGAAGCCGAAGCAAAACAAAAAGCAGAGGAAGAAGCAAGATTAAAAGCAGAAGCCGAAGCAAAACAAAAGGCAGAGGAAGAGGCGAGATTAAAAGCAGAAGCTGAAGCAAAACAAAAAGCTGAAGAAGAAGCAAGAGTAAAAGCGGAAGCTGAAGCAAAACAAAAAGCAGAGGAAGAAGCAAGAGTAAAAGCGGAAGCTGAAGCAAAACGAAAGGCAGAGGAAGAGGCAAGATTAAAAGCAGAAGCTGAAGCAAAACAAAAAGCTGAAGAAGAAGCAAGAGTAAAAGCGGAAACTGAAGCAAAACAAAAAGCTGAAGAAGAAGCAAGAGTTAAAGCGGAAGCTGAAGCGAAACAAAAAGCTGAAGAAGAAGCAAGAGTAAAAGCGGAAGCTGAAGCAAAACGAAAAGCGGAAGAGGAAGCAAGAGTAAAAGCGGAAACTGAAGCAAAACGAAAAGTTGAAGAAGAAGCAAGAGTGAAAGCGGAAGCTGATGCGAAGCGTAAAGCCGAAGAAGCTGCTAAAGCTAAAGCCGACGAAGAAAGAAAATCAAGTCAAGCGACTAAGATTGCCGCTGGTGCTGCTATGGCTGGTGCTGGGGCATTAGGTGCCGTCAAAATGAGTAATAAAGACAAAGGAGATGAAGATGACTATCTCGTTTGTAGCGTCTACGAAAAACGTTTGCTAGATTCTAGATCATCAAAATATCCAGAATTTATAACATTCAAGTCGGATAACGGAGAGCACTATTTTGCTCTAGTGAAAAATGATAAGGTCTTTCTAAGAAGTGAAGGTTATACAACAGCAGAATATAGAGATAATGGAATTGAATCCGTTCTTAAGAATAAAGACAATAGAGATCGTTTTTCTGTAGAAAAGAAAAGAGGCTTAGAATATGTTGTTCTAAAATCTTCAGGCGGTCATGAAATCGCTCGTTCGTGCCCAATGAAAGATGGAGCTGTTGGATGGTTACCAGGTGCAGTGGCTGCAACTGCTGCCGCAAGTGCTGCTGCCGTAGTCACGCCAAAGGCAACAACAAAGAAGGTCGTTGAGGCAAGCTCAATGGAAACTAGTAAAGTTGCAGCCAAGACAATAGAAAGAGAACCTGTAGCCGCTGCAGGTGGCACTGTAGGTGGCAGCGATAATGGCGGTTGTATGAAGTGGTTGCCTTGGTTAATAGGATTAGCACTTTTAGGGCTTTTATTACTCTTCTTATTAAGAGGATGTAATAAAGAAACGGTCGTCCCAGCTGCTGTTACTGAAAAAGCTGCGGCAGTTGTTGAAGAGGTTAAAGAAGCTGCTGTAGAGGTTAAGGAAGAAGTAAAAGAGGTCGTGAAGAAAGTAGAACCAAAGTACGAGCCACCATCAACTAAAGGTTATAAATCAAGCGGGTTTTAGACTTGCTAGAATAACAGTTGATTTAAAAATAGTAAAGAGACTTGGAATTTGTTTCCAGGTCTTTTTCTTTTTTGGCTAGATCTTTCTTGCAACTTTACTTTGTTGTAAGCAACTGCCTAAAAGCGAATTCACGCACGTCCTAAAATCTAACATCAAGCTTGCAAGCACTAAAAGCTAACAGTTAGTTCATGAGTACTAAAAGCTAACAGCCAGTTCACGAGCACTAAAAGCCAACAGCAAGTTCACAAGCACCCCAGAATAAAAAACTAGCCACTAGAAGAAGAATTCAACATTAATTAAGCTTACTTTACACAGTACATGTCTGTCTACCAAAAATATCAAGAAAAGTATATTCACTTAATGAATGAATACCCTGCTATTCAGGATTTGAAAAATCGAGCGATAAGTAAAATTCCTAAAGTAGCCTCAGAATATTTAGAGACAGGTACAGATGATGAGACAACACTGAAAAACAACATTAGAGATTTATCTAGAATAAGATTTAGACCAGAGTTTTTGAAAGGAACTCTAGATGTAGAATTGAGCACTATCCTATTTGGACATAAGTATTCAGCTCCATTTGGAATTGCACCAGTTGGTCTTACCGGCCTCATGTGGCCAGGTATTGAGAAGATGCTTGCACAAGGAGCAAAGGATATGGACATACCTTTTTGTTTGAGTACTGTTGCAACGGAAACTCCAGAAGAAATTGCACCTCTACTCTCTCCGGCTTCTGGTTGGTTTCAATTATATGTACCACCGGATATGCCTACGACTTTGGATATTCTACAACGAGCGAAAAATGCAGGCTTTAAGCAATTGTTGATTACAGCAGATATACCACAAGCAAGTCGTCGACAACGATCAAGACGATCAGGACTAAAGATGCCACCAAAATTAAATGCACAATTAGTTTGGGATGGTATCACTCATCCTCATTGGTTAATGGCAACATTGAAGAATGGACTGCCAAGATTGCGGACAACTGAAGGTTACAAGACATTTAGAATGTCTGTAGAAGCTTTTCAAGAAAAGCAGCAAGGAAGTAATTTGTCATGGGAATATGCAAAACAAATAAAAGAAGCTTGGGATGGACCTGTATTGCTGAAAGGGATCATGAGTGCAGATGATGCGCTTAAAGCAATTGATACTGGCTTCGATGGCATCGTTGTCTCTAATCATGGAGGCAGACAATTTGATGCAGCGCCATCAAGTATTTCTGTATTGCCAGATATAGCTGCTGCGGTAAATGGTCAGATACCTATAGTTTTTGATGGAGGCATCCGCACTGGATTAGACATCATTCGAGCGATAGCATTAGGTGCAGATTTCGCCTTAGTCGGTAGAGCGTTTATTTATAGCGTATGTGCCCTCCAGGATCTTGGCCCGCATCATGCCTATAAAATCCTGTTCGAAGAAATGGAAAATAATATGCGCCAAATTGGAATTGAAAACATCGATCAAATAAAGGTACTTGACACCATTATTGAAACCAATAGTCATTGACTATTTTTTAGATTCGGCTCGTAGTAGCATCTCATCCATAACCTCATCCAATTGTTCAGCTCCAATTCCTTTCATGATAATTTTATCGTCTCTATCAATAAAAAAGAATCGAGGTGTCTGTACGGCATTATATTTTTTGAGAACTTTCGATCGTTGGTATTGATCGCCTAGATTTACAAACTCACCCATATCAAGATCTTTAATGCCATCCCAACAGAGTTGATAATCCTTGCCTAGTTTGGTACAAATAGCAATGATCTCAACTCCTTTATCTTTATAGTTCTTGTAGAATTCCTTGACAATTGGTACTGCCTTAGTACAATGGCCACAATCTGGTTTCCAGAAAAATAAGACTCTATAATCTGCATCAATATCATCAAGACCGATTAACTCTCCTTCAAGATTGTACCCTTGAAAATCAGGTGCCGTACTACCTATTAAGGTAGGTTTTAGTTTTAAAGCGTCAGATACAATTTTTTTCGCATTCTCCTCATCGACCCAAGGTGCTTTATTTTTTCCATAATAATTTTCTGCCAGATAGACATAAACAGCATCTTGACCAACGACTTTACTTTTAGCGTAATCATTGATAAATTGGCTTAAGTAATATTTATAAATCTCTTCTGTAGGTTCCATTGCTTCTAGAATAAAGTCAAGTGTTTGTATGACAGAATCAGGAACTTGGTAAGTCAGTTTTTGCTTATAATAATCAATACGATCATTAAAAAATGGCGTGCGAATGCTTATCGGATTTGCCATTTCAATATTATCAAAATAATGCTTGCGAAAGTATTGGTATTTATTATTGTGTACTTCTTCATCTGTACCCTCAAATTCTGGTACATCAAGTGGACGATTCGCTTTGATCATTAGTGAAGTAATTGTGTGAGGATACGCAGCCATTATTGTTTTCTGGCGATCGCTTACTTCATTATCAAGTATTTCGATTTTAGCCTCTATATCTTGTATCTCTGTTTCAGATAATCCTTCTTTATTTTTTTCTTCAACCAAAGGCTCTCGTTTATTCCGTCGTTCACTTAAAAAAGCTAAATAATCACCAAACAACTGATTTTCGTTCGATCCCTTGTATGTTATATTGGATTGGTCTTTGGCGTCAAAATCAATGGTAAATTGTTGCTCCTTAGCGTCAACCATAAATTGCACAATCTGATTGTCTGGTTTTAATAAGAGTATGTAAACACCAGGATCCAAAGATTCCTCGCCACTTAAAACGAATTTGCTTTCTGGATCTTTCAAAAGTGTGTCTTGTACCAATGTCTGTTTACCATAATAATAACCGACGATAAGCGTGTCTTGCTCGTAGTTATCAATGGTAATCACAATCTCATGACCATCAGAAGCTTGAGCTGTCTGAAAAGAGAATAATAAGGCAAATAGAATGTAAGTATATTTAAGCATAAGCTATGTATAATCTAGTGTCGTAACACTAAAGGTATTGAAGGAATTGATGTTAATGGTTGATTTAATAATAGTTTAACGAAGATTTAGTTAAATCTAGGCTAATTGGACACATTACCGGCCAAAAGATACAAAATAGCCATTCTTACTGCTACTCCATTTTCTACTTGTTCGAGTATAATTGATTGATCTGAGTCGGCCACATCACTACTCAATTCTACTCCCCTATTAATGGGGCCAGGATGCATAATGATTACCGACTTGTTTAGAGAGTCCAATAATTGTTTGTTGATACCAAAATAACGTGAATACTCTCTTAAAGAAGGGATAAATTTGATGTCTTGTCTTTCTAATTGAATTCGAAGTACATTGGCAACATCACACCATTCTAAAGCCTCTTTAATATTATAGAAAACTGTTACTCCAAGCGTATTAATGTGTTTTGGTATGAGTGTCGGAGGTCCGCAAACAGCCACCTTAGCACCTAGTTTATTTAAGCATATGATGTTGCTTAAAGCAACTCTTGAATGTTTGATATCACCAACAATGACAATCTTTTTGCCCTTAATCTTACCGATCTTTTCTTGAATAGAGAAAGCATCTAACAGGGCTTGTGTTGGATGTTCGTGTGTACCATCACCAGCATTTACGATACTGGCATCAATATGTTGTGCTAGATAATAGGCTGCCCCAGGAGCGGGATGTCTCATCACAATCATATCAACTTTCATCGAAAGGATATTATTTACTGTGTCTAAGAGCGACTCGCCTTTTTTTACTGAAGAAGAAGATGCCGAAAAGTTAATCACATCTGCCGACAATCTTTTTTCGGCTAATTGAAACGACATTTTCGTTCTTGTCGAATTTTCATAAAACAAATTAGCAATAGTAACGTCTCTTAAAGAAGGTACTTTTTTTACTGGGCGATTTAATACTTCTTTAAAATTAGTTGCGGTTTGAAATATGGTCTCTATATCTTCTTTGGTAATGTACTTGATCCCAAGTAAATGTTTCGTTGACAGTGAGGAGACTATCGCCATTAACTTTGTTTTGTTGGAAATAAAATAATTTGATCTTTACCATCGTGCTCTTCCCATTCTACCTTCACGTAAGCTTCATCTATGGCATCAATAGTTATACCAGTATAATTTGGTTCTATCGGAAGGTGTCTATTGAAACGCCTATCTACTAAGTTTAATAACTCCACACGTTTAGGTCTACCATAATGACCTAAAGCGATCAAACCCGCTTGAATCGTCCGACCAGAATACAGCACATCATCTATCAACACAACTTCCTTATCCTCTACATTAAAATCCATCTCTGTATTGCTAGCCAATAATGGTGTTTCTCTTCTTCTATAATCATCCCTATAAAACGTGATGTCTATTTTCCCATAAGGGAATGATAACTTTGGGTTTATTTCTTTAAGCTGCTTGACAATCCTGTCGGATAATTGCACACCTTTTTCTTGTATACCAATGATACAAGTATCTTCAAAATCCTGGTACTCCTCAATAAGCTGATGACACAACCGCTCGATTGTCAATTTAAATTGTTGATTGTCTAATATGATTCTAGACTTAGCCATTATGATTTGGCTTGTTTTTTGGCCCAGCTATCTTTGAGACTGACAGTTCGATTAAAGACCAAATTTTCAGGAGTTGAAGATTCATCCACAACAAAATAACCTGTACGCATAAATTGGAAAACACTTCCAGGTGCGGCTGATGCTAGTGAAGATTCAGCTAAAGCGTTTGATATGGTTTTTAGTGAATCAGGATTTATAAACTCAAGGTAGTCTTTGCCATCATGGCCGTCTGGTGTAGGATCTGTAAATAAATGCTCATACAGATTTACTATAGCTGGTACCGATCCTTCGGCAGCAACCCAATGTAGAGTGCCCTTTGCTTTGATACCTGAATTGTCTTCGCCACTTTTTGTATTGGGATAATAACTGCAATGCACCTCAGTCACCTTACCATCAGCATCAGTGATGAATTTTTCACAATTAAGTATGTAAGCATATTTCAATCTGACATTCCGTTCTGGTGCCATTCTAAAATACTTCTTAGGAGGATCTATCATGAAATCTTTACGATCAATATAAATCTCTTTGCCAAAAATTAAATCTCTATATGATGGGACTTCATCTTCTGGATTATTCAACGCTTTTAAGGTTTCAGTCTGACCTTCAGGGTAATTTGTGATCACTACCTTAAGTGGATCAAGGACAACATTAACTCTATCAGCCTGTTTATTCAATTCTTCACGAACACAAAATTCGAGTAGGCCCAGATCTATTAGGTTTTCTCTTTTTGTCATCCCTACCTTATCAATGAAATTTCTGATCGCTGCTGCCGGATAACCTTTTTTTCTCAAGCCTGACAAAGTAGGCATACGTGGATCATCCCAGCCTGAAACGTGTCCTTCAGTGACAAGTTTGAGAAGCTTACGTTTGCTAGTAATCATATACTCAACGTTCATTCGACTAAACTCACGTTGCATCGAAGGAAAGATTTCTAAACTTTTAATCAACCATTCGTACAGGTCTCTATGATGTCTGAATTCTAGAGAGCAAAGGGAGTGGGTGATTTCTTCTATGGAATCTGATTGTCCATGCGCAAAATCATACATCGGATATATACACCAATCATCACCAGTGCGATGATGTGTCTCTCTTTTAATCCGATATAGAATGGGATCTCTCAACAACATATTCGGAGCTGCCATATCAATTTTGGCTCTCAGCACTAAGGAGCCATCTGCGTGTTTCCCTTCTTTCATTTCAGTGAATAATTGCTTATTCTCTTCAATAGGTCTGTCTCTGTTTGGGCTGTTACTGCCAGGTTCAGTTGGAGTACCTTTTTGCTCAGCCATTTCATCCGGTGAGAGGTCATCGACATATGCTAGTCCTTTATCGATTAACTTGTGGGCAAATGCATACAACTGCGGGAAATAGTCAGAAGCATAATATTCTCTGTCTTCCCAATCATAACCCAACCATTTGATGTCTTTTTTTATGGCTTCGACATAGGCGGTCTCTTCAGTTGCAGGATTGGTGTCATCAAATCTTAAATTGGTTTTGCCATTATATTTTTCTGCAAGTCCAAAATTAAGGCAGATCGCTTTTGCATGACCTATATGTAAATAACCATTTGGTTCTGGCGGAAACCTTGTGTGTACTCGACCACCATGTTTGCCAGACTCTATGTCTTCTTCAATTATTTCCTCTATAAAATTCTTTGACTCGTATTCCTTGTTTTCCATACTACATTCGTTCTGGCATCTCGATACCTAATAAATTTAATGAAGATTCTAATACATTACCTACTGCTTTACATAGACGTAATCTAAATGCTTTTGCTCCTTCTGTCTCGGCACTTAATATTCTAACGTCATGATACATTTTGTGAAATTGCTTAGCCAGCACATAACTGTAATTAGCAATCAATGATGGATCATAATTATTAGCTGCTTGTTCAATGATCTGTGGATATTGCAGCAATGATTTGATTAAATCCTTTTCTGCAACTTCTAATGCATAACCACTAAAATCAGCTTCTGGCAACTTATCTAATTTTCTAAAAATAGAACTGATGCGCACAAAAGCATTTTGAATGTATGGCCCAGTTTGACCTTGCATATCAACAGACTCTTGCGGATTGAACACCATTCTCTTTTTTGGATTCACCTTTAGGATGAAAAATTTCAACGCACCCAATCCGATTCGTCTGTATATTTCATTTTGGCCCTCAGCATCTAACTGGCTAACCTCTCCCCTTTCTTGAGCACCTAGTCGCGCCTCTTCAATGACCTCTGCTACCAAGTCGTCAGCGTCAACAACTGTTCCTTCTCTAGATTTCATTTTGCCAGAAGGCAGATCAATCATACCGTAGGACAAATGATATAAACCATTTGCATACGGACGATCCAATTTTTTCATGATCTCAAACAAGACCTTAAAATGATAATCTTGTTCATCACCGACGACATAGACCATTTGTTGTGCACCTTGCTCAGCATATCTAATGTCAGCAGTTCCGAGATCTTGAGTCAAGTATACACTTGTGCCATCAGAACGCAGGATGATCTTTTTATCAAGTCCTACATCTTCAAGGTCAACCCAAATACTGCCATCAGTTTCTTTATAAAATATCTTGTCTTTCAAACCCTCTAGTACGACTTCTTTACCCTTTAAGTAAGTCTCTGACTCGTAGTATATTTTATCAAAATTGACGCCTAGGTTTTTATACGTGGCATTGTGACCATCATATACCCAGTTGTTCATTTGATTCCAAAGAGCTTTCGTTTCCTCGTCGCCATCTTCCCACTTCAGTAGCATCTCTTTTACTTCTTTACCTATATTACTGTATTCATTAAAATAAGAATTTTTATAGGCTTTGAAGAATGCTTCTTTAGTTTGATCTTCTTTGCCTTTTGTTTGAAATAGCTGATCTGCGATATCACTTGTTTGCCATTCTTGATATTCTTTAGTCAAGTGTTTTTCAAAGCCAACATAATATTTACCAACTAAGAAATCACCTTTGATGCCAGATGATTCTGGTGTCTCTCCATTGCCATAATTTTTCCAAGATGTCATGCTTTTGCAAATGGCAATTCCTCTATCATTTGCTATGCAAGTCTTGAATACATCATACCCAGCCTTCTCATAAATTTTTGACATTGACCATCCGAGTAGAATGGTTCGGATGTGTCCTAGGTGCAATGGTTTATTTGTATTGGGAGATGAATATTCCACCAATACTTTCTCAGACTTTTTTGGAAAACTACCATAATTATCAAGCTGACTTATGGTATCCAATTGATTAACCAAAAATTGATCACTCAGACTGACATTAAGAAATCCCTTGACTATGTTAAAGTTTGTAATCTCAGAAAGGGTCTCTTTGAGATGATTCCCAATAGTTTCACCTAATTCTTGCGGTGATTTTTTGACCCTCTTTATAAAAGGAAAAAGAACAACAGTATAGTCACCTTCAAAATCAGTTTTTGTTTGATTTATCAGTACTGCATCTGCATCTACATCGCATTCATAATGCACCAAAAGTGAATTAGCAACTTCTTCTTGTATTTTAACTAATATGTCCATGTTTCTATCAAGCGAATGCAAAGGTAGATAATATACCGTGAAGAAATCAGTTTATCTATCAAGATATTTAGTGTCTATGAAGTCAGTATTTCAAGTCCTGTTTGTGTATTTATCTTTTGTCTCATTGGTATCCGCGCAGGAATCTATAGGCCTTCATTCAGATATGTATTCAGGAACGGACCTGATGATTTGGAATCCCGCCAATTCAGTTTCTTCTGCTTATAGATGGGACTTTACATTAGGTTCATCTCACATTTTTGGCTTTACGGATTATGCAACGATTAGCAATACTTCATTATCAAATTTGAATAGCAGTGCTAGAAATGCAATTACGATAGATTCTAGATCATTAATCCCAGAGAATTCTAGTAACAGACCACTGGTAGTCTTCGATACAGATTTTGGAGAAAAACGAGCTTCTTTCAACATCCAAATAGCAGGCCCAGCTGTTTCATTTTCTATTAAAGACAAGTGGAAAATAGGTCTTTTTACAAAGGTACGAGCTCATGGAAGTGCACAATCTATTCCAGAATCTTTAGGTATCTATGAACTAAACACTGCTCGATTTACTGATTTTTCACTTAATCTTGAGCCATTTGAGGGAGTGGCAATGGCATGGACAGAGATAGGTGGTCATATAGCGTCTAAGCTCAGTAATGAATGGTCTGTAGGTATAAATCTAAAATATTTGTTTGGATCAGAAGCTGCGTTTTTTGAGAATGATACAAATGGATTAATTAATATTGATGCTGATAATATAGCATCAAATGGCGTATTTCTCAACGCGAATTTAAAGCTCACAAATAATCTAATTGATGGTCAAAATTATCGATTATTTGAAAACTTAAATTCGGGTATTGGATATGGTACAGATATCGGAGTTTCTTATGCCACAGGCAACTGGAGTGCGGGTGTCTCAATAATTGATATAGGGTATGTTCAATTTACTCAAAATACTGAGTTGTACAATCTTTCTAGTTCTGACATTGAGATTGACATATCTAATTATGAAGTGATTACAACGGCAAGAGAATTACTAGATCAAATTGCAGCTGACTTTAATACTCAGGGTATAGAAAATGAATTTCCGATTGGTTTACCCGCAGCTCTGGTTCTCCAAGGATCATATCAGTTTGATCAGCAATGGTATATTTCTGGGCAGATGGTGCAAAGGGTTCAATTTGCAGAAGATGTAATCAGAAGAGAAAATTCCATAGCCATTACACCTCACTATTCTTCTAAATGGATTAGTGTATTTGCACCGGTTACCATCTATGAGTATAGTAAATTGAGACTGGGACTTGCTGCAAGGTTAGGAGTATTAACATTAGGTTCAGATCATCTAGGTACCATATTTAGAAAGCATGATTTTAGAGGAAGTGACATTTATGTCAAACTGTCATTCGCGCCATTCTTTGCTTGTGATGAAAGAAGATCGAGTCGTAAAAGAAGAAATAAAGGCGTCGAATGTTACAGCTTTTAATCTGTCGTCTCTTCTAAAATATTCTTGAAGAAACTAAACTTTGTCTGCCCATAACTTCTTATTGATTTGAAATTTGGGTGCTCTTCAAAATTGTGCTTAGGATTGTGTTCAAGGACAAATAAGCCATATTCCGCTACTAATTTATTCTCGAATACTAGATTTGGTATTTGATCCAACCATGGCAGTGGATATGGTGGCCCTGCAAATATATAATCCCAAGGATCATGATTGATTTTAATAAAGCGTTTGACATCCATGGTGATAACTTTAATTGAATCAGCTATATCAAACTCAGCGGCTGTTTGTTTCGCAAAACGCACGGCTGGCCTATGTTTATCCACATAGGTAACATCTTGACAACCTCTAGATATCGCTTCAAAACTTTGATTACCTGTACCACCAAACAAATCTAGCATTCTTGTTTCTTCAAAGTCAATTCTATTCTGCAATATGTTGTACAGACCTTCTTTAGCATAATCTGTCGTAGGTCTTGTTGGCCATTTATCGGCAGGAGGATAAAATTTCCGACCTTTTAGTGTGCCTCCTATGATACGCATTTTTGAAGTTGCTGGATTTGATAAAGTTGTGCTTGATTCAACTCTGTCTTGCTTACCACATCAAGTCCATGGCTTAAGATTTCTACATTTGCCACATGGTTTTCCAGATGATTATGCATTTCTTGAGAAGCTTTTACAGTGTATAATGGCGTTTTCTTCATGTCACGACTGAGCATGTAATAAGGCAGAAGACTATAGTAGAGACTTGAGAGTTCACTAGTGCTTGCGTTTAAATTTTGATATGTTAGCTGTCCTTTCTCTACCATCGCTACTAATTGAAACCCATTTATTCGATAGGATAAGATACCATTTGATGGCAACCCGTTTTGTAAATTGGCTTCTATAATGTGGTGAAAATCAAATTTTTCAAATAGATTAGCTAATTCAGAAAATAGTATCGTTGGTACAGGAAATGCTATTTGAGTATGATTAAAATCGTTTATGATTATTTGGTATGCATCATCAACTTCCTTGTTTAACCAATGCGAGACATCTCGATCATTGATTCCTTTGGGAATGATAGCATAGTCAGGACAAGCAAGTGAAAAGTAGGCTTGCTTAATATTGAAATTATGTAATGTTCGTTTAAGAAATTGAACGATCACTTCAGGAGAATCAAACAAAGTAAAACTATCGTTTACTATGATACGATCAGATTTGACTAATTCATTATCAGACAGAATTCCAAAGTAGAATAGCTGCTTTTCGATAATGCAGTATAGGCTTGAAGAATCTACATTTACTTCATTCATATTTCGAAACTAGGAAGAAAAGTGTTACTCCCAGTTACCAGATAAATTAGGAGAATTTCTATCACCAAATTTTATCATTGCCTCCGGTTCATATCGATCGTCATATTTTTTATATTTCGGACTAGCGTACTTACCCATGAAGTTTTTCCATCTGGTTCCTACCTCTGTAACAGAAACAACTGTCTTTTGATAGGTCATTGTATCTGCATAAAAGTCAAACTTCGTATTTCCAGCAAATGGAACATATGAAAGTGAATCTAGATTTATACCCATAGACTGGACAGAATCCAATGCATTGGTATATATGGTTTTATAGATATATTTATCCTCGTTCGTTGGATCATCAGGATCTTCAAATACTTGAACGAAAGGGATTGAATCAGTCTTTATACTCATTATCAGCGAATCAAAGCTCGGTGCAAAATCGCCGTGTATCGCACGATATATTTCTTGAGCATCTCTTATTTGTGATAATCTTTCTGCGACCACATCTTTTCTTCTCTCTTGCTCTGCTTTAAACGTGATTGGCTCGTTGATTCCATCAATAACAAGGTAGCCAAAGCCGACAGCGGCAAGCAAAAGAAGTATATTAATCAGATATTTCATTTTGTTTATAAGTTTTCGAACGCCTACAATAATACTAATTTAAAACGAAATCCTACATTCGTGGTAAATTTTTCATTATAAAGTATTACCAATTTTGTTACCAACAATTTTAGCAATCGAGTCTTCTTGTGATGATACATCAATAGCCATCTTAAAAGATGATGCAATTTTGGTTAATTTAGTTGCATCTCAAAAAATTCATGAGGCATATGGCGGCATTGTTCCTGAAGTTGCTTCTCGCCAACATTTAAAGAATATTATCCCAACTATTTCGCAAGCGATTACACAAGCAAAGATACAATTGACTGATTTACAGGCAATTGCAGTTACCAAAGGGCCAGGTCTTTTGGGGAGTCTGGTTGTAGGCGTTAATGTGGCTAAAGCACTTGCACTTAGTCTTAATTTGCCTTTAATTGAGGTGAATCACGTGAAAGCTCATGTTTTGGCACATTTTATTGATGATCCTAAACCTTCATTTCCCTTCCTTTGTCTGACAGTTTCAGGTGGTCATACCCAAATTGTGCTAGTTAAAGATTTTCTGAATTTAGAGGTAATTGGACAAACTAGAGACGATGCTGCAGGAGAAGCATATGATAAATCTGGTAAATTATTGGGTCTTCCTTACCCTGCTGGGCCTTTAATTGATAAATATGCAGCCTTGGGAGAGGCTAAATACAGCTTTACAGAACCTAAAATTGATGGTTTAGACTTTAGTTTTAGTGGTATGAAAACTGCTATTCGGTACTTTTTAAGAGACTCCTTAAAGGGAAACGATCAGTTTATCACTGAAAACCGAAATGATATATGCGCTTCTATCCAATTTAGTATCAATTCTTTTCTACGGAATAAGTTAATAAAGGCGTCAAAAGAAACTGGAATAAAGGAAATAGCTATTGCAGGAGGTGTATCAGCAAATAAAGGCCTAAGGAAAATGTTGGCAGAGGAAGCGGATAGACAAGATTGGAATTTCTACATACCACAGTTTCAATATTGTACAGATAATGCTGCTATGATAGCAAAAGCTTCGGCATACTATTATGAAAAAGGGCACTTCTCTGATCTTAGTTTGAAACCTGCTGCTCGCTTACCTATTTCATAAATTGTATTGTTTCTTAGCAGCTTTGATCTGTTTGGCTTCACTCGTTTGGTTTGGATAAAATACATACGAAGGAGCTAGAATCTTTTTTGAGCTAGTCACCTCGATTGAAAAAATACTTTTTATTGTAAAAAGGTTCTGCGTCATTTTTCCTAGAATTGAATGCAACGCTTCGAAGTTAGTATCCGTCTTTTCTATTACTTCAGCGTAGCCTTTTAATTGAAAACCCTTTTGCACTAAAATGTTTACAAAGGATACAGATACTAAAGGGCAGTCTTTTATATTTTGTTCTGATCCAGGAGACATAATGTTTGCAATGATCAGTTTGTCTTTATCGATGGCAAAGATTTCTTTTGGAGAAACATTAGGCTGTCCTCCAGCATCTACAGTTGCCAACCAACAAAGCACACTTGAATTTATTGCTTCAATAATATCCGCAGTAAAGATCATTACATTTTCTTCTTTATCTTTTTCTTCCTGTTCATTATCTTCTTGTTATCAGATTCTATTGGTAACAATCTAAACACATGACCTGGCTCTTCTACCCCCACATAAATGTATCCATCTGGGCCAGTTTCTACAACACGTAGTCGACCAATACCCATAAACAACTTTTCTTGATGTACGACTTCATCATTTTCGATGACTTCTCTTTCTAGATACTGGAAACGCAAAGATCCCGAAAGTAAATTATTCTCCCATCCTGGATATTTATCTGAATTCACGAAAGTCATGCCGCAAACGCCGATTGATGGAAGCCAATACATAACCGGTTGTTCCATTCCAGCTTGATGAGTTTTTTCAGTGAATACGGTTCCATTATAATTGATCCCGTATGAAATAACTGGCCATCCATAATTGATGCCTTTGTTAATGATGTTGATTTCATCACCACCTCTTGGACCATGTTCATGTTCCCACATTTTACCATCTATAGGATTCATTGCAAGACCTTGCGCATTTCTATTTCCATAAGTGTAAATACTTGGCATAGCACCTTCAGTATTGACAAATGGATTGTCTTTAGGAATAGAACCGTCATCATGAATACGGTGTGTCTTGCCACAATGATTGTCCAAATTCTGTGGATTGACATCTCTGTTACCCCTATCTCCTACCGTTAAAAACAAGTATCCATCACGATCAAATTCGAGTCGACAACCAAAGTGGTATTTACGAGACGAATATGGAAGTGCAACAAAAATTTCTTCTTTATCAATTAGTCTATTTAACTCTAATTTGGCACGCATGACAGCTGTTGTGAACTCTTCACTATTAGATGGGGAGGGTTTTGTATATGAAAAATATATCCAGCCATTTTCCGTATAATTTGGATGGGTTTCTAAATCCATCAAACCACCCTGACCGACTTCAATTATTTCTGGCAGATTTTCCACCTCTACTTTCTTTCCCCCTGGAGTATAGAGATATAATTTACCATTTCTATCGCCAATCAAGATATTACCTTCAGACAAAAAGGTGATTCCCCATGGACGTTCAAGACCAGTAGCAATTGTGTCAAGCTTTATCTGCAATTTTTCTGTATTAAATACACCATTATGATTCATTCTTTTTTTGAATGCATATTGGTCGACAGTTAAAAGTCCCTCTTGGATGTAATTGACAAGGTCATCTATTTCAGCATCCGAAAAGCTTTCTTCATAGGCTGGCATGCCTTCATCAATATAGCCGTATTTTATTGCTTTGAATAAATCTTCATGGGTATTGCCAAACTTCCATTTTCTATCTACAAATGCTTCCATTTTCACACCATGACATGAGCCACAGTATTCAACGTAATTCGCTTCAGCGCTAGTCATCATTTCTTTGGGTATACCAGATGAATCATCTGATGGAATTTCATTTGCTTTTGCAACTGTTTCTTCGACTTCTTCTGGTGTCGCCCCATTAATTGATTTGTCTTCCATGACAACAGCAGTATTATCGTCAGGAGCTGACTTTCTACTACACTGGCTGTGTAGGATAAAAGAAGAAATAGTCAAAAATAATATCGCATACCTCATGTGATAAAAATACATCAAATAGATTGATTATATTGAATTTTAATGTTTTACCATGGAATTTATAAAGCTCTCATTACTTGGAATTTTAACACTCTTATTTAGTACAGGTGTCTTGGCTCAAAAGTCAAATAAAGATATAGAACGAGTTAAAACCTTGCTTTTTCAACAACAGAAAGATTGGGACAATGGAGACATTGATGCATTCATGGAAGTCTATTGGAAGTCAGACGAACTCCAATTTGGGGGAGCTAATGGCATCACTAGAGGATGGCAAAACACTTTGGAAAACTATAAGAAAAGATATCCCAATAAAGCAGCCATGGGAGGACTAACGTTTAAGATCAAAGACATCACAAAGCAAGGCAGAAAAGTGATTAGTCTCACAGGCAGTTGGGATCTCAAGCGAGACATCGGTGATATAGGCGGGCATTTCTTATTGATCTGGCGAAAGATAGACGGTGATTGGCGAATTGTAGCTGATCATACAAGTGCTAGGAAATAAAGGGAAGATTATCTTGTTAAATACCGTTATTTGAAGTTTGAAACTTCAGATTGAAACGCTTGATTCAATCGTATTGCTTTGAGGATACAGTCCTCAAAAAACGCGGGTAGTTCATCAAGTAGCTCTCCCATTAACAAGTATTTTTTATTGAATTAACATATTTAGGCCGGCTATATCTCATCGATATGTTTCTAACCAATTGACATCTTCTTCTGTTAAAGTGTTGCTATTACGGACTTTCTTATAGTAGTGGTTTGCTAAGTCACAATTATTCTTATTGTTTGTACAATCATAAGAAAAGGCAACTGCTAAACCGATATTTGCATCTTTACCTTGATCAAGATATTGACGCGCTTTAAAAAAGTTTCGTATTGCAGATTCAAATTGACCGCTGAGTAGATCTTCTTTACCATGAGCAAGGTGATATTTATACCAGTAGTCATTGTCTTGCTTGGCATTGTATTCTTCATTCGCTTTTATAGCATGTCTATACTTGGACAAAGCATGATTATATTCTTTGCAGTAATTGACTATTTGTTTGTCAATGAACTGAAAACTGACAATCATCATAACAATTACGCCTAAAGTTGTAAGAAATAATGACTTAAGAATTGCATGTCTCTTAGTCTTATATTCTTTCTGAAGTTTACTTTTTTCAAGTGAAGTATCCTCAGTAGCTGAAAAGATTTTTTTTGAAGCATACATTCGTTTGAAGTACCCACTCGTTATGCCTTGCTGTAGTTTTCTATTGTCCCTATTTGATTTTGAATAATCTGTAAATCCCATTACGATATACATTTATTGAAACCTGTATAATAGATAGATGTCGTTTTCTTAAGTTTGTACTTTAGATTAATGCGCTTGATGTTTTCATATTGCTTTAAGCATGCAATCGACACAATCCTCAAAGAACCTGAGTTACCATTAATGTCCGTCTGTAAAATGTCGTTATCTGAAGTTTGCAACTTCAGATTAAAACGCTTGATTCAATCGTATTGCTTTGAACGGCGTGAAAATTAATCAGTACTAAAGAATAAAATAGAGGATGACTATAAAAATGAAAATCTCCGTCACCAACCAATACTTTGCTCTATTTTTCCAATTTATCATTCTTCTATAATTCGCTTTTTCATTTTCTGAAATTCTTCATCTGTAATGATACCTTCATCTTTAAGTTTGGCCAAATCCTTTAGTCTGTCAACAGCATCTTTTGGCTTTGCTTTTACTTTGGATTCTTTAACTAAAGTCTCGGCCACTTCTTGATCTTTCCTCATTTCTTTCGCCATTGATTTACCTTTCTCAAACTTTTCGTTATAATATTTTTTAAGCCTTTCAGGATCGAAGTCTAAAAATGTGCCGCCTGTCTCAAAATGTGTTTTAAATACTTCGCCCAGAGCGTATGTGGATGCTCCTGATAACACTGCCAGTGTGACTCCGCCAAGTACAGAACCGACACCTGGGATTATCTTTATGGCACGTGCACCGAGCCTAGCCAATCCTGAGGTTGTTAAGGACGTAATGATCGCTTTGCCTTCCGTTTCTTTGAAATCAATTTCGTACAATTTGCACATCTGTCGAATCATATCAAGTTGAATCGCACTAACTGCAAAAAAGTCCGCAATCGGCACTGGAATGAATCCTGCTCCCATTGACCAAATCATATGATTTTTTATGATTGAATTTGCGCTGTCTTTCGTATCTACATTTTTCTTAGCCATAGCGAAGTTTAATACTAAAATAGGCTAAAGCAGCCATTTAGTTTCTTTGAAAGAGATTTTTTCGATTAGTGAATGAAAATATCAGATAAATACAGACCTTTTAATATCTAAAATTATTCAATCAACTGTAAATAAACAAAATTTTACTGACTGGTAATCAATCAGTTGTTGCCGTTTTTCAGTACTATATCTAATGGATTTATGTGGAATCTTGATCTAGTTTTCTTAAGCCTTACTTGTAGTTTTACAATTCAATGGATAAACCATACGTCGGAGGAGTCTTATTTGCGCTAGCGGGTTCTATTTTATTTTCAATGAAACCAGTCTTAATAAAGTTGGTTTATAACATTCAAGATGTAGATACCATTCATTTATTACTATTACGAATGTTGATGTCTTTGCCCTTCTATATTGGCATTCTCTTTTACATTAGGCAAGAAAGAGGATTATTCGAATTGTCAAGTCAAACATGTGTTGCATTGGCTTTGCTTGGATTTATTGGCTTCTATGTTGCAAGTTTTCTGGACTTTTCTGGGTTGAAATATATAACAGCAAGTCTAGAACGCGTCATTATATTTTTGAATCCAACAATTGTACTGCTACTTTCAGCTGTATTTTTCAAAAGAAAAGTAAATAGTGTCTATTGACCTAGTATTGACCCCCCAGTTGACGGAAGTATTGACCCCCCTAATGCTCGAAGCTGACCCCCCTGTTTTATTCAGCTAAGACTTCTAAAAGTATGTAGAATGGTGATGA